>Ga0209403_10001069_pt1 | contig 36786 bp, 38 predicted proteins | sample ArcticOcean_MG_C_8_FD_187440 | JGI IMG/M metagenome (GOLD analysis project Ga0209403, IMG submission 187440) | Marine microbial communities from western Arctic Ocean - ArcticOcean_MG_CB11_86 (SPAdes) (version 2) | ecosystem: Environmental > Aquatic > Marine > Oceanic | place: Arctic Ocean...
TGGCGGTGGCGGTGGTGGCGGCAGTGGTGGTGGCGGCAGCGGCAGTTGCTTCACCTCGAAAACCCTAGTGGTGATGGCGGACGGTCAGTTGAAGGCCATTCAGGACATCCGCGTGGGAGAGATAGTGCTCGGCCGGGACGGCGCCCATAACGTCGTGATCGATGTCGAGCGGGTGACGCTCGGCAATCGCAAGCTGTACGGCTTTGACGGCGGTCCGCTGTTCGTCACGGCGGAACACCCGTTTATGACCGACGAAGGCTGGAAAGCGATCGACCCGGCTGCCACGGCAGCGGAGAACGCTAATTTGCAGGTCGCCAAACTTGAACCCGGAGATGCGTTGGTGACGATGCGGCGTTCGGTCTGGCGCCTTGCCGCGCTCGGCGACCCGCGCGGCCTGTCCGACGGCGCTCTCGGTCATCAAATGCTGGGCACGGTGATTGCGGCCGCGGCCGATTCCGCCACACCGCTCTATAATCTTCCTGCTGGACGGCAATCATGCCTATTGGGTTGTGCAAGCAGGGGCCACGCCGTTTCTGCAGACCATTTCACACGCAGCGGAGCGCGCATACGGCACGGAGAAGGCATTTCTCGTGCACAATAAGGGCTAGCGAATCCAGCCGGCAGAGCGAACATGGCGAACAGACCGACGGAACTGACCTCGGCGCTGCATGATTATGTGCTGGCGCACGGATTTCGCGAGGACGACGTCCTCAAGCGCTTGCGTGAGGAAACGCAAAGCCATGAATGGGCGATCATGCAGATCACGCCGGAGCAAGGCGCTTTCATGGCGATCTTGGCGGAACTGATCGGCGCCAAACGCTATCTCGAAATCGGCGTCTTTACCGGCTACAGCTCGCTCAGCGTGGCGCTCGCCATGGGCTCCGGCGGGCATGTCACGGCGCTCGACAGCAACGAAACCTATACCGCGACCGCGCAGCGTTACTGGCAGGAAGCGGGGTTGGCGGAAAATATAGAGCTGCGTCTCGGAGATGCCCGCGCGTCGCTGGCGGATCTGCTGGCGGAAGGCCAGTCGGGCAGTTACGATTTCGCATTCATCGATGCCGACAAATCAGGCTATGACGGCTATTACGAAGCCTGCCTCAATTTGTTGCGCCCCGGCGGCCTCTTGGCGCTGGATAATATGTTCCATCTCGGCCGCGTCGCAACGCCTGACAAATGGAGCGAAGACACGCCGGTGATCGACGCCCTCAACGCCAAGATCAAAGCGGACCAGAGGGTGAGCGTTTCCATGGTGCCGATCGGAGACGGCGTGACCTTGTGTCGCAAGCGCCCGCAATAGACGGCGCGGCAGATTGTCGTTCTTGACGCACTCCGTGCCGCGACGGACATTGTCGTGAACTCAAAAAAACCGAAAGACAAACATGACCACTGAGACACATTTCACCCGCCGCGACGGCGGTGAATACGCCTATACCATCGAAGCAACAAAACTAAAGTTCGGCGTCGGCGCGATCGGCGAAGTGGGCCACGACGCCAAGGCGCTCGGCATGACGCGGGTGGCGCTTTATACCGATCCGCGCGTCGCCAAACTCGAACATGTCGCTGTTGCCGCGCGTGCGCTTCGGGACGCCGGATTGGACGTCGAAGTCTATGACGCTGTCGAAGTGGAGCCGACCGACCGGTCCTTCCTCGCCGGCGCGCAGTTTGCCCGCGAAGGTGGGTTCGACGGGTTCGTCTCGGTCGGCGGCGGCTCAGTCATGGACACCGCCAAGGCGAGCAATCTCTACGCTACCTATCCGGCGGACCTGCTCACCTATGTGAACCTTCCAGTCGGCGAGGCTCAACCCGTTCCGGGCCCGCTGAAACCGCACATTGCCTGCCCCACCACGTTCGGCACCGCCAGTGAATGCACCGGCATGGCTATCTTCGACATTTTGGAAATGGAGATGAAGACCGGCATTGCCCATCGCGAACTGCGCCCGACGCTCGGCATTCTCGATCCCGCTGCATTGACCACAATGCCGCCGCTGGTGGTGGCGGCCAATGCTTTCGACGTGTTCAGCCACGCCATCGAATCACTCACCGCGAGGCCCTATACAGAGCGCCCAGTACCCGAGAAGCCCGAACTCCGACCCATGCTCCAGGGTGCCAATCCTTACAGCGATATAGCCTGCAGTGAGGCCATCCGGCTGATCGGCGCAAATATCGAGCGCGCCATGAAGGAGCCGGACGATGTATCGGCGCGCGAGCCATTGATGTTTGCCGGCATGTTGGCCGGTATCGGCTTCGGCAATTCCGGCTGTCATGTGCCGCACGCGATGTCCTATGCGGTCGCCGGGCTGGTGCGCGACTATCATCCCGAGGGATGGCCGGACGACCATGCCATGGTGCCGCACGGTATCTCGGTGATCGTCAACGCGCCGGCGGTGTTCCGCCTGATCGGCCCATCCGCTGCCGGGCGCCATTTGCGCGCGGCCGAAGCAATGGGTGCAGATATCCGCAATATCCCGGACGCCCGGGCGGGTGAAGTATTGGCCGAGCAGGTGATCCGGTTGATGCGCGCGACAGGGCTGCCCAACGGCCTCTCCGCGCTTGGCTATGGCGAGGCCGATGTCGAAGCGCTGACCGACCGCACGCTGTCGCAAAAGCGCCTGCTCGATATCGCGCCACGTAAAATTTCATGCGCCGATCTCAATCAACTGTTCAAAGATTCGATGACGTATTGGTAAACCGAAACGCAAGAGGGGCAGCGATATGACAGTAAAAGTTTATGCCATGACATGCGGCTGGATCAGCGGCGCCTTCGATCTAATGATGGCCGACGTGCCGGGCAGAATCCGCTTTCCCGTACCCGCCTATCTGATCGATCATCCCAAAGGGCGGGTGTTGTTCGATAGCGGTCTTCATCCCGATATTCAGACCGATATGCGGGGCCGCGCCGGCGACACACTGGCGGATTTGTTCGAGGTCGAGTTCCGCCCCGGCGAAGAGATCAAAGCGCGCCTTGAGACGCTCGATGTCGCCGCTGACTCAATCGACTATATTGTTAATTCCCATCTCCATTGGGACCATACCGGCGGCAACGCCCTGGTCCCCAACGCCACCATCATTATCCAAAAAAAGGAGTGGGAAGCCGGGAAAGTGCCGGAGCTGATTGAGGAAAATATCTTCAATCCGGAAGACTACAACCACGGCCACCAAGTCCAACAAATCGACGGTGAGTATGACCTGTTCGGTGACGGCACCGTGGTGACGGTGCCCACCCACGGCCACACGCCGGGCCATCAATCGCTCAAGGTCAAGCTCGCGTCCGGCGACATCATCCTCGCCGCCGACGCCTGCTATTTCCGCAAAACCCTCGAGAATCTGCATTTGCCGAATATCGTTTACGATAAAGAGCAAATGATGGAATCCTTGAAAATGCTGCGTCGCCTGCAAACCGCCGGCGCGCGGATATTTTACGGCCACGATCCGGAGTTTTGGCAAGACGTTCCGCAGGCGCCGCTGGAGCTGACCTAACCGGCATTTCTGCCGTGCGCTATTGCGTTGACCGGCGGCCCTGGATATCGGTGAGCGCGTCGATTACTTCGACGGAAATTTTCGCCGGTACTTCGAGGCCCTCTCGCTTTCGGGCAACTTGCAAGGCCTCCAGAGTGACCGGACCGATCAAGCCGTCGATCGCACCCTGGTAATAGCCAAGCGCCGCAAGCAATCGCTGGACCGTCACGGTCTGGTGGCCAAGCGCTGCGGTTGTGATCGGTACGGGGACAAACCGCGCAGAATCGCTCTCAGCGTTGAGGGCTGCCGCCGCGCTGTTTTGATCGACTGCGTCTTGCACAGCCGCCAATTCATCGCCGACGAGTTCAGCCACAAGCTTTCGGCTATGGGTACTGGAGCGTATCGCCAATTCCTTGTCCGGGCCACTGGCAGCGACGAGAAACCATTTGGTCGCAGCGACCAGATCGCGCCCTACGCCTAAGCCGTTGGCCAGCAACAGCCCGAGATTGTTTTGCGCCGATTGGTCGCCCTGCTCGGCTGCCATTCTGTACCAGCGCGCCGCGGCCTTGAAATCGCGCGCGACGCCATGGCCGAGATGATACATGGTGGCGAGATTATTTTGCGCGATAGCCAATCCGCGCGCCGCCGCCCTGGCATACCACCCAACCGCACGCACATAGTCCTGCGGCACGCCCAGGCCTTTCTCGTGCAAATTGCCGATATTGTTCTCGGCCAAGGCGTTGCCCGCGCGCGCGGCTTGGCGGTACCAGGCTAACGCGGCGGTATGGTCTTTGGGTGCGCCGAGCCCTTCGTCGAACAACGTGGCGAGATTGAAAATCGCTTCCGTTAAACCCTGGGCCGCCGCCTTTTCATACCAAATCGCGGCGGTGGCATAATTCTGTGTGACGCCGACGCCGCGGTCATAGGCGACGCCCAGCTCGAATTGAGCACGGGCAGAGCCCCGGTGCGCCGCCGAACGCAGGTGCCGCAACGCCTGCTCGCCATCCGGCGCGCCGATTTCTCCGCGCCGCAACATATGCGCTAGGACCAGTTTTGCCGGCGCAATGTTGCGCGCCGCCGCACGCCCATACCAGAGCGCCGCTTTCTCGACATCGCGCTCGACACCCCAGCCATTGTCATAGAGCGCGGCGAGGTTGAACTGGGCATCGGCATCGCCGCCCTTGGCAAGAGCAAGCCACATATCATGCGCCGATTGATAATCGCCCTGGACATAAGCGGCATAGGCGGTATGGAAATTTGGCGGCGTCTTTTCCTGCGCCTGGAGCGTGCCGGCCATGGCGAGCCACAGGGCGCTCAGTAGCACCAGCCGTGCGATGTCGCTTGTCACTGGGATCAGAAAATTTCGCAATCGCTGCGCCTTTGCATCAGGTATTACCAAAGGATACTGGCGCCAGCCCATGGGGAAAGTTAAATTCGCTGCGCGTCATTCCCATGCGGCCGCACAACCATCCCGGCCGATCACCTTATATCGACAAAAGAAAGAGGCGGACAGACACATGCGTTTGGAAAATAAAGTGGCGCTGATCAGCGGCGCCGGATCGGTCGGCCCGGGCTGGGGCAACGGCAAAAGCACGGCGGTTGCCTTCGCGCGCGAGGGTGCGCGCATCTTTGCCATCGATCTGGTGCCGGAAGCGGCGGCGGAAACGCAAAGAATCATCACCTCCGAAGGTGGCATCTGCGAAACCCATAATTGCGATGTCACCGACGCCGTCCAGGTCAAAGCCATGATCGATGCCTGCGTCGCCCAATTCGGGCGCATCGATATTCTGATCAACAATGTCGGCGGCTCGGTGCCGGGCGGCCCGGTGGAACTCAGCCAGGAAGATTGGCAGGGTCAGCTCGATTTCAACCTCACCCCGGCCTTTCTCGCCTGCAAATACGCGCTGCCCTATATGGAAAGCCAGGGCGGTGGCGCAATCGTCAATATTTCCTCCATCGCCGGCCTGCGCCATATCGGCAATGATCACGTCGGCTATGCCGCCGCCAAAGCCGGCCTGGTGCAGTTCGGCCGCGCGCTGGCGGTCAAATATGCGCCGCTCGGTATCCGTTGCAATTCAATCTCTCCCGGCCTGATGCACACGCCATTGGTCGAGGTACGCCTGGCCGCACAATATGGCGCCGGAAATGCGGCTGAGCTGATCGAAAAGCGCAACAAGCAGGTGCCCATGGGCCATATGGGTGAGGGTTGGGACGTCGCCTACGCTGCGCTCTATCTCGCGTCTGACGAAGCCAAATACGTCACCGCCGCCGATCTCGTCGTCGATGGCGGCCTGATCGCCGCCACGCACGGATTTCAATAAATAGCCAAACGGGCGCCCGGCTCCGGTGGTGGGAAGGCGCGGTCGATGGCGGCGAGATCATCGTCCGTCAGAACTACATTACGGGCCGCAGCGACGGCGTCAACATGCGCCGGCGCAGTCGCCTTGGGGATCGATACCATGTTGGGAAATCGCAGCGTCCAGGCCACCGCAATCGTGGCAGTGGTGACACCGTGGTCATCGGCGATTTGCTTCAGGACCGAGTCCTGCAAGATGCTGCCTTGGTCGAGCGGCGAGTAAGCCATCAGAGCGACATCGCGCGCCGTGCACCATGGCAGTAACTCGGCTTCGATCGCGCGCTGCGCCGGATTGTAAAGAATTTGGTTGAGGCAAATCGCATCGCCGCCGCTCGCTGCCATGGCATCTGTCATTTCATCGGCATCGAAATTACTCACACCGTAGCGCCCGATCTTGCCATCCTCAACCAACCGCTCGAAAGCTTCGAGACTATCCGTGAGCGGATGCGAGCCCGGCCAATGCAACAGATAAAGATCAATATGATCGCAGTTTAGATGCTTCAGGCTGCGCTCGGCGGCCTTGATCGTGCCTTTGCGTGAGGCGTTACTGGGCAGCACTTTGGACACCAAATAGACCTCGTCCCGGCGCCCCCGGATAGCCTCGCCAACTACCTGTTCGGCACCGCCGGAGGCATACATCTCCGCCGTATCGATCAACCCGAGGCCTAGATCGAGACCATATTGCAGTGCCGCCACTTCGGCTTTTCTTTGCCCGCGCTTTTCGCCCATTTTCCAGGTGCCCAGGCCGAGCGCCGGCAGCTGTAGCCCGCCGCGCGCGCTCACCATGCGTTGTCCCTCGGTCATAGCGCTCTCCTCGCGACGCTCCGGCCAAACATGCTAAACATGCTAAACAATATCTCACAGAATGCATCGGAGAAGCGGATTATGGTCAAAGCCTATGTCGCCGGGACCTGCGACACAAAAGGCGCGGAACTGCGCTATATCAAGGGTCTGATCGAAGCCACCGGGCTTGAGACCTGCCTTGTCGATCTCGGTACCGGCGAAGGCGATGGCGGCCCGGTGGATGTGCCGGCGGCAGAGGTGGCGGCCCACCATCTGAAAGGTGCGGGAGCCGTGTTGCTCGGCGATGACCGCGGCCGCGCGGTGAGCGCCATGGCCGACGCGTTCGTACTTTTCGTGCGCACGCGCAGTGATATCGGCGGCATGATCGGCGCTGGCGGCAGCGGCAATACTGCCCTCGTCGCCACTGGGATGCGTGCCCTGCCCCTGGGCCTGCCCAAAATTCTGGTGTCGACCGTGGCGTCAGGCGATGTCGCGCCCTATGTCGGACCCAACGATATCGCCATGGTTTACTCGGTGGCCGATGTCGCCGGGCTCAACAGCATCACCCGCTCGGTGCTCGGCAACGCGGCACACGCCTTGGCCGGCATGATGCAACACCAGGTTCCGCATGTGCCCGCCGAAAAACCGGCCATCGGCCTCTCCATGTTCGGCGTCACCACGGTTTGCGTCGACCAGGTGAGAGCGCTGCTAGAGGCGGAGTATGATTGCCTCGTCTTTCACGCCACCGGCACCGGCGGGCAATCGATGGAAAAGCTCGCCGAGAACGGCTTCGTGCGCGGCTGTATCGACGTCACCACCACGGAAGTTTGCGACCTGCTGATGGGCGGCGTGTTCAGCGCCGGAGAGACGCGCCTCGATGCCTTGGCAGCGGCGGGTCTGCCCTATGTCGGCTCCTGCGGCGCGCTCGACATGGTGAATTTCGGCGCCAAGGAGACGATCCCTGAGAAATACCAGGCGCGAAATATCTACATCCACAATCCGCAAGTCAGCCTGATGCGCACCAATGTCGAAGAAAACCGCACCATCGGCAAATGGATCGGTAAGAAGCTCAACACCTTCACCGGACCGGTGCGATTTCTTATTCCCGAGAAAGGCGTCTCACTGATCGATGCGCCCGACATGCCGTTCCACGACCCGGCCGCGGATGCGGCCCTGTTCGAGGCGCTGGAGACGACGGTGATCGCCACCGAGGCACGCCAGCTTGTGCGTTGCCCGTTCCATGTCAACGATGCGGAATTCGCCGCGGCGTTGGTCGACGCCTGGCGCGACATCGCTGAATAAAAACAACAGGAGATCAATCTCATGGCCAAATTCGAACGCGCAGCGCTGCTGGAGAAACTTCACGCCATGGTCAAAGCGCGCGAGCCGATTGTCGGCGGCGGCGCCGGCACTGGGTTATCGGCCAAATGCGAAGAGGCCGGCGGCATCGATATCATCGCCATCTATAATTCCGGGCGCTATCGCATGGCCGGGCGCGGCTCGCTCGCCGGGCTGCTCGCCTATGGCAACGCCAATGACATCGTCAAAGAGATGGCGGCCGAAGTCCTGCCCGTGGTCTCGCATACGCCGGTGATCGCCGGCGTGAACGGCACCGATCCTTTTGTGATGATGGAGGCTTTCCTCACCGAGCTCAAAGCCATGGGCTTCGCCGGGGTGCAGAATTTCCCCACCGTCGGCCTGATCGACGGCGTGTTCCGCGCCAATCTGGAAGAGACCGGTATGGGCTATGGCCTGGAGGTCGACATGATCGCGACCGCCCACTCGCTCGATATGCTCACCACGCCCTATGTGTTCAACGCCGAGGACGCCGAAGCAATGGCGGCGGCCGGCGCTGATCTCATCGTCTGCCATATGGGCCTGACCACGAGCGGCGCCATCGGCGCGCAAACCGCCAAATCCCTCGCCGATTGCGTTGGTTTGATCGATGAATGGGCCGCCGCCGCGCTGGCGGTGCGCAAGGACACCATCATCCTCTGCCATGGTGGCCCGATCGCCGAGCCCAGCGACGCCGAATATATTTTGCGCAACTGCAAGCACGCCAACGGCTTCTATGGCGCCAGTTCCATGGAGCGTCTGCCGACCGAAATCGCCCTGACCGAGACCACGCGGAAGTTCAAGAATCTGTCGTTCTAATTCCGGCTATCACGGTTCGTCGGTTCGTTTTCAATAGATATGTTTGGCCATTCCCGCGCCCTGTCCGTTTCAGTCGGGTTCCAGCAAGGCCGCGATTCGGCGCGCCAATTCCGGTTTCCGGTAAGGCTTTGGCAACAACTCCATCACTCCATCATTCAGCAAGTCGTATTGAGGCAACGCATCCGCCATGTAACCGGAAGTAAAGAGAACTTTCAGGTTGCCGTGACGGCGTTCGGCCTCGCGCCAAAGCTCGACCCCGTTCATGCCGCCCGGCAATACGACATCGGAGAACATCAGCTGAATTTGTGGATTTTCCTCAAGCAATTCGAGCGCCCGATGCGCGTCGGCGGCGGAGAGAAACTCATAACCCAAATCCTCAAGAGTGCGCTCAGTGAAAATACGGAGATCGGGGTCATCTTCTACTACTAGGATTAACTGTTCATTCCCGCGCGCCACTTCCTGCAACTCGCTGCCACGCGTATCGCTCGCCTCCGGCTCAACGCCGGAGACGGCGGGCAAATAGAGCGTGACGCGTGTGCCTTCACCCAGGCGGCTGGCAATTTTCAAATGCCCGCCGGATTGCTTAATAAAGCCGAACACCATGGACAGGCCAAGACCACTCCCTTGGCCGACCTCTTTGGTCGTATAGAAAGGCTCGATCACGTGCTCCAATTCAGCCTTCGGGATACCTTGCCCTGTATCGCTTATAGAAATTTCGACATATTTGCCGGGCTCGGCCTCCTCATGCGCGGCCTGTACTTTGTCCAATTCGACAGTGGCCGATGCCACGGTGAGCTTGCCGCCCTCGGGCATGGCGTCGCGCGCGTTGATGGCCAAGTTCAGTACCGCCGATTCAAGTTGATTAGCATCCGCACGCACGCCGAGAAGCGCCTCCGCCAACGCGAAATGGACCTCTATTGCTTCTCCCAGCGATCGGTACATCAAATGGGCCATGTCCTTCAAAAAAGTATTCACGTCTATGACCGTGGGCGTGAGTGGTTGTGTTCTTGAAAAGGCCAGAAGCCTGTGCGTTAGACTCGCCGCGCGCTCCGCTCCATGAAGGTCATTGGCCAAATATTCGCGCTGTTTTCCGCTGCCCGGAATGTCCTCGCCGAGTAAGTCAAGATTGCCGATAATGATGCTCAGCAGATTGTTGAAATCATGCGCCACGCCTCCCGTAAGTTGGCCCACCGCCTCCATTTTCTGAGCCTGGAGAAGTTGCTCTTCGGCCTGGCGCCGCTCCGTGATGTCCTCTACGATTCCGAGCAAGGCGAACCGGTCGCTTCCGCCCTCGCGAATAAGAGAGACCGTCAAGTTTCCCCACATAACCTTGCCCGCTTCGGGAGCGTAACAAATTATTTGCGAATAGGTTTCGACCTCGCCGGAAATCAATTTGGCTATGTTCTGAAGCGCCGCGACCAAATCCCCCGGATCGATAAACTGAGCAAAGCGCAATTGCAGCAATTCCTCTTCGCTGCGATTCATTAGATTGCATAGTTTCTGGTTGACCATGAGGAAACGTCCACCCGGCGACATCAACCCGATCCCCACCGCGGCTTGATCGAATATGCCACGAAAGCGTTCCTCGACCTTACGAAGCGCGAGCTCCGTTTGTTTGCGCTCAGTGATATCCTGCATGAAGCCTTGCGCCCGCCTCGGCGTTCCATCGGCATTGCGCATCAGTTCACCTTGCAAATTGACGGTGCGCTCCTCCCCGCCGGGCCTGAGAATACGGAAAGTAAAACCGTAGGCGCCGCCCAGCGCGAGCTCCTGCGTACGCTCTTCGACCGATGCTTTGTCGTCGGAATGGACGAAAGAAAGAAATTGTTCTTGCGTGCCATTGAATTGAGACATTTCAGGTCCGAACATCCGACAAATTTCCGGGGACCAGAACAGCCGGCGCGTCGAATAGTCGAATTCCCAGTTCCCCACATTGGCCAATTTCTGAGCAAGGGTGAGCAGCGCACCACGCTCGCGCAAAGCCCGCTGCGCACTTTGATAGAGACTCGTGTGGAGAAACAGGACGCAGGTGTTGAACAGGATGCAAAGACCAATGGACGCCATCAACACAGTGTCGCGCCAATCCGCCGGAATGGGATCGTCGAAGTCACGGCCCAGCCAGTGCAGAACAAAGAGAGCCAACAGCCCGATGGCGGCAATTAGCGTGCTGGGGTAGGCACCACGCAAGCCAAGATACAATGTGCCCAATATAGGAATGGTGGCGATCCAGGGCAGTGCGAACGATGAAAGTCCGCCGTAAAAATAGAGGGACAGGAGCACCAGTATGGTTAACTGTCCGGTGGACAGAAAACTAGCCACGTGAAAGGACAGGACCCTCTTCAACAGGAAGGGATAGACATAGAAGCTGGCGAACCCAAGCGACAGGGCAAGTAGGGGGATCGACGCCACGCCCGCGGCGGCATAGAGCAGACCCGCCAGCCCGAACGCGATCAATGGCGACAGTTGATGCGCCAGAACAAACATTTGCGCGCGCCGCTGCGTGTCCAATTCCTCATATCCCTGGACGGGCAGAAATCGGCCTGAGAATCGGTCAAGATATTGACCTATACGGAGGATAATTAGCATCGTCGAATGTTTCGCGATATTCAAAAATTTGGCGGAAGTTGGAAACTCTGACCAATGCGCGCCATTCTGAAATGAACCTATATCATTATCCTCAATCAATTATTAACCAATGTTAATCAGCTCGAATTGACGACGTCCCAGTCGCTCGAACGGGCGCGCTAAGACCCCGCTTCCTCCACCGCAATCGTGAAGCGGCGCTTGCGCGATTCCGGCAAATAATCTTCCACGTCGAAGAATTCCTCGGGCGCCCAAACGCCGGGGCGTGTCTCGCCGCGCAGCATGAGTTGTGCGGCGATCAAGGCGTTCATCGACGTCGCCGCATCCTTGTAGCCGTCATAGAGCGGATCCGGATCGGTCGTCACGCGAACGGTGACGCGAAGCCCCTTGCCGTCACGCGTTCCTTTGCCGATGGCTAGATGGATTTCATGGCTTTCCTGCTCGGGAATATCGCCGGCGTGAACGGCACCGATGCTTTTGTGATGATGGAAGTTCTCCTCACCGAGCTTAAATCCATGGGCTTCGCTGGTGTGCAGAATTTCCTCATCGTCGGCCTAATCGACGGCGTGTTTCGCGCCAATCTGGAATAGACCGGTATGGGCTATGGCCTGGAGGTCGACATGATCGCGACCGCTCACTCGCTCGACATGCTCACCGCGCCCTATGTGTTCAGCGCCGAGGATATCGAAATAATGGCGGCGGCCGGCGCCGATCTCATCGTCTGCCGACCGAAATCGCCCTGACCGAGACCACGCGGAAGTTCAAGAAACTATCGTTCTAAGTAAGAGGTTGGCGCATTTCAGAGCGCTGCGTCTTCCACCACAATAGTGAAGTGGCGCTTCTTCAATTCGGCAAAGTAATCCGCCACGTCGAAATATTCCTCGGGCGCCCAAACACCGGGGCGTACCGCGCCGCGTAACATCAGCTGTGCCGCGATAGACGCGTTCATCGATGTCCCGGCATCGTGGTAGCCGTCATAAAGCGCATCTGGCCCGGAGGTTACCTGGACGGTCACGCGGCGCCGCTTGCCGCCACGCGTCCCCTCGCCGATGGCAAGATGAATTTCATGGCTATCCTGATCGGGAACGTCGTCAGCGCGCGCGGCCATATTGCGCCGGATCACGGCATTGAGCATTTCGGACGGCCGCAGACTCACGCCCTTGATCTCGATCGGTGTTTCGAAATCTCCGAAGCCGGCTTTGACCAGCCCGACCCAGGCTTCGTGTTCGCGCTTCGGCAAATGCAGCGTCCAGGTAAATTCGCGGATGCCCTTGTCGCGAATGCCCTCGGCGAACGGCACCGTGAGCGGTTCGGAATGCTGCGAATAGATGAATGCCGTCTCGCCCCAGGGCGCGGGCAATTGCAATATTTCATGCCCGCTTTGCGGCGCGACCTCGCGCAGCGCTCCATCCAGAAACTGCTTGCTCGGATTGGCGTATTCGCCAAGCACGGTCTCGATATTGTAGGGCGGCACCAGCACTGGATTTTCCGGCCCGCTCAGCTCGGCGGCCCAATAGAGGTTGATCTTGTCGATGCGCTCCAGCTTGTCGGCGACGGCGCGGCAGATGACGTTCGACATGCCCGGATCGGCACCGAGACCCAGCACTGCCATGGCGCCGGCGGCGTGCCACGTCTCATGCTCGGCCTTTTGCAGCACGGTATAGACGCCCATGCCGCCGAGATCGGCATAGGCGCAACCGGCTTTGAGGCAGGCATCGAATATGGCCATCTGATGGCCGGCGAATGTGGGAACGGCGTTGATGCAGAGTTCGATGTCGTGGAGCGCCTTCTCCAGCGCGCTGGAATCGGTGACGTCCAGCGCCAGCGCGCGCACCCGCGCGCTATCGAATTCCGCAATGATCTCGTCAACGCGTTCGCGTGAGAGATCAGCGTCGACTAAATGGTTGCCCTGGTCGGACAGCGTCGACAACAGGTCGCGCACGATACCAGCGCCCATCGCGCCAGCCCCGCCAAGGAGGAGTATCCGTCTGTTGGACGCGTTCACGCCACAGTCGAAACCACTCGCTCAGGGATCGTCGGGATCATCCGGCGGGGCGTAGGGATCGTCAGGATCGCCGGCCCATGACACGCTCGTGGTCAAGCCGGTAAGCGGCAACGTTAGACCCATAACGAAGGTCAAAACGAGTGCCGCCATCAATAAACGCCAGTGAAGCATATCGGTGTCTTCTCAGGTAAATTCCCTAGAATACAAATTGACTATACATTGTCCGGATCAACAATAGTGTAATCATGATCACAATATCCCGTGCGGCCGCCCTGTTGACGTGCCTTGCTTTGGGCATCGCGATGTTGTGCAGCGCAAGCGCGATGCGGGCGGACACGCCGACCGGGCTTTCACAGGCACCGGTGCTGCGCATCGAAACCGGCATGCACACCGCCAAAATCGGCCGCATCGCCATTCATCCCGGCACCAACATCCTGGCCTCAGCATCCTATGACAAGACCTTGCGGCTTTGGTCGCTGCTTGACGGCAGGCTGATCCGCACCTTACGCGTGCCGATCGGCGCGGCGCGCGAGGGAGCGCTTTACGGCGTCGCCATCTCGCCGGATGGTACCACCATCGCCACAACAGGATGGACCGGCGAGTGGGACGGTCCTAATTGGAGCCTTTATCTGTTCGATGTCGCCAGTGGGGAGATGATCCGCCGTATCGCCGATTTGCCGCACCGCGGTCTGCATCTGGCGTTCTCGCCCGATGGCCGCCATCTCGCGGTCACTTTCAAGGGCGGCTTCGGCTTCCGGATTTACCGGGTGCGCGACTTCACCATCGCCGCCGATCGCCCGGTGCGCCATCCGGGCGGCCTGCCGCGCGGCGACGAGAACGATGTCGACGATCCAAACTGCGGCGCCTCCGACCTGCCCTATCTCGACGCAGACAATCTCGAGGGCTTGGCCGCGCCGAGTTCGGGCTGGGTAGAGTTCGGCAACCTTGGCCGGCTGGTCACGGTTTCGCTCGACGGGTCGATTCGCCTTTTCGACAGCGAATTCAATTTGATCCGCGCGCGCCGGGCGCCGGGCGGTGAATGGCCGACATCGGCCAGCTTCTCGCCCGATGAGAAGTATTTGGCGGTCGGCTATTCCGAGCGTCAGCGCGTCGATGTGCTGTTGGTGGATGATCTTTCACTACAATTTTGCCCGCAAATGGATGATGTCGACAACGGCGATATGTGGCGCACCGCCTGGTCGCCGGACGGCAAATATCTTTATGCCGGCGGCGCATTCGAGCGCGGTGGTACGCATCCGGTGCGGCGCTGGGAGAATGGCGGACGCGGACAACCGCAAGATGTCGCTGCGGCTTCCGCCAAGGGCGTCACCTATCTCGCGCCGCGCGCCGAAGGCGGCGTCTATTTCGCCAGTTCGGAACCGGCGCTTGGCGCCATTGACGAGAATCATATTAGGCTATTCGAATGGCGCTCCCACGCCGCCGATTTTCGCGATATGGGCAGCGATTTCAGAATTTCCGCCAATGGGTCCGAGGTCTATTTCAACTTTGCGTCCGAAGAAAGCGGGGCAGCGCTGTTCACGCTCGCGGAACGCACACTCCTACTCGATCCACCGCCGCCAGGCAAAAATTTCACCCCGCCCCTTCTGGATACACCGGCCTTGGCTGTCGCCGACTGGAAAGGCAGCTATGCACCGCCCTTGAATGGCAGGGCGCTTCCTCTCCTGCCCTATGAACGTGCGGAAAGCTACGCCGTGACGCCGGACGCAAGCGGTATCCTGCTCGGCACCCGCTGACGGATGATCCGCTACGGCAGAGACGCAAACGAGATATGGAGCTTCCATGCGCCGGGCGAAACCTGGGCGCTTAATATCACGCCCGATGGCCGCCTCGTCGTCGGCGCATTCGGCGATGGCTCGATCCGCTGGTACCGCATGACCGACGGCACCGAATTGTTGGCGATGTTTCCGGACAGGGACGGCGCGCGCTGGGTCGCCTGGACACCCGCCGGCAACTACCTCGCGTCGCCGGGCGGCGATTCACTGGTCGGCTGGCACGTGAATCGAGGCCCCGACAAGGCCGCCGACTTTTTCTCAGTTAGCCGCTTCCGCGACGTTTACTACCGACCAGATATCGTCAGGCAGGCGTTAGACGACGAGGGCGCCGAGATCCAGGCGGCGGATGCCGATATCGGACAATTATTACCGCCGGTTGTTGTGTCGCTTGCGTTCACCGGAGGCGCATAAATTTCTGCCCCACGGGGCACTCTGGAGCTTTCCGTGCGCGCCGCTGCCGGCGATACGCTGCGCTCGGTTCAGGTGCGCGCCGACGGGCGGCCGATCGCCATGTTGGAAGGCGATCTTGCCGATCTCGCAAGCGGTGCGACCTTTGAGTTGCCCTTGACGGTACCTCGCCATGACAGCGAGATCACTGTGGTGGCCAAGGGCACGCGCGGCACGGTGAGCGAGGCGGCGCAGCTTAACCTCCGCTGGTCCGGCGGCGCCGAGGACAAGCGCCCTGACCTGTACTTGCTTGCCGTTGGCGTTAGCAATTACGCCGCCGAAGAACTGCGCCTCAGTTTCGCGCACAAGGACGCGCGCGACTTCGCCGACATATTGGGCGCTCAGGACGGCCGAGCCTATGGCGCGGTGCATTTGCGCGTTCTCTCCAACGCCGAAGCCAGCCGCGCGGCGCTGCGTGACGGCTTGGCCTGGCTTAGCCGCGAGGCCCGAGCGGGCGATTTCGCGGCGTTGTTTTTGGCCGGGCACGGCGTCGGTGATGCATCCGGGCGCTATTTCTTCCTGCCGCATGACGGCGACCCGGCGCGCCTGGCGGAAACCGCACTGCCCTATGACGAAATCAAGCAGGCGCTGACGTCGCTCGCTGCCCGCAGCCTATTGTGTCGATACCTGCCACGCCGGCGGCATCTGGGGCAGGCCGGGCGAGCCGTCGAGTGACGTGGTGCGCGTAGTCAATGATCTGTCGAGCCCGGAAAATGGCGTGATCGTCTTCGCCTCTTCCACCCACGCCCAGCTTTCGCTGGAAAATGCCGATTGGGAAAACGGCGCCTTTACAGAAGCCATGTTAGAGGGATTGTCGGGCCGTGCCGATCTGTTTGGCGATGGCGAGGTAACGGTATCGACGCTCGACGCCTATATATCCCGCCGGGTCAAAAAATTAACCGCTGGCCGCCAGACGCCAGCCGTCGGCAAGCCGGTCGAGGCCGATTTTCCGTTAGCGTTGATCAGTGCCGACGCGCCAGACTGAGCGTGCCATGAAACCCGTCCTCCTGCTTTGCTTGCTGATGCTTTTCGCCGCTACCCTAATGCCGGCGCGCGCCAGCGAATTGGTTGCCATCGTCGAAGACATTGAAGGCGATACAGGCGACACACAATTGTTCGACATGGTGGAAGCCGGAAGAGTGATTACGCTCGGTTCGGACGGGCGGCTGGTGCTGGGCTATCTGCGCTCGTGCTGGCGCGAGACGATCACCGGCGGTGTGGTCACGGTCGGATCTGAGCAGAGCGTGATAAAGAGCGGCCGCGTATTCCGCGAACTGGTCGAATGCGATGGCGGCAGCCTGATCCTATCCGACGCCCTCTCTGGCAAAAGCTGTGTCATGGCCTACCGCGCGCTGCCCGGCGACGACAGCGCGGCGCCGCCCCAGGTGATCCTGTTCAGCCTAACGCTAGCCTTTCGGTATTCAGGCGCCGTGGCGGAAGTAACCGTACGGCGCCTAGATAGCGCCGCGCCACCAATCACGGTCGCGGTACAGGGTGGCGCCGCGGATATGGCCAAAACAGCGCTCCGCCTTGCACCGGGCGGGCACTACCGCGCATCAGCCGGCGAAACCCAAGTGACATTCGCCGTCGACCCTTTGGCCGAGGCCGAGGGTGGTCCGTTGATCGGGCGCATTGTCTTTCTTAATCGCTAACACCTGGATCTTAATCGCTAACACCTGGATTGGTAGGCCGCGCCATGGCATTTTACAACCATGCAAACTCTGGCGCGGATATGACATGAGAGGTTGGGCGGTAAAAACCCGCGCTGCGGCATTGGCCGCTCTGCTCGTGCTGGTGCTCGCGCCGGGTGTTGCGCTGTCACAATCGGTGGACGACAAAATGCTGCGCGCCCTGCTCGCGTCGCACGGGCAAACGCCGCTCGAAAGCCCGCCCTTCGTCATCGACGCCAAATACATACTGGGCCAGGCGCTTTTTTTCGATCCCGTTCTCAGCGGCGCGCGCGAAGTCGCCTGCGCCACCTGCCACCTACCAATCCGCGGCACGTCGAACGCACAGCCGCTTGCCGTCGGCGTCGATGGCCAGAGGCTCGGCGAACATCGTCTAACCGGCGGACGTGGCTTTGAAACGCCGCGCAATTCACCCGATGTGTGGAACCGCGGACACGCCGCCGTGACCAACATGTTTTGGGACGGCCGCCTTGCCCTGGACGACGACGCGATACGCGAAGCGCACTACTACGACAAAGACGATACGACGATCTATTTCGAATCCCCCATGGGAGACCGCCTCCCCGACGGCATCGAGAACCTACTTGCCGCGCAAGCGCTGTTTCCGATTGCCGGTGTCGATGAAATGCTCGGCCGACCCGGCGACCACTCGGATAGCGACCTCCCTGACGAACATGCCGATTTACCCAACGAATTGGCCCAGGCAGCGGCAGGCGCAAGCGGCCCGCTACAGCAACAACGCGTGCATGAAGCGATGATCACGCGTCTCCTCGCTCCTCGGCTTAGTGATACTGAGAGGGACGAGGACGGCGAGCTAGAACTCAAGGAATGGCAGAAGGAATACCGCCGCCTCGCACACGCCGCCTATCCCGACATCCGGCTCGAGGGGCTTTCAATCGTCGAACTGGTGAACGCCATTGGCCATTTCGAAAAAATCGCCTTCGCGACGCGGCATACGGCTTGGGACGAGTACCTCCACGGTTCTGACCAGGCAATTTCGAACAGCGCCAAAGCGGGGGCGCTGGTGTTTTTCGGCAAAGGCAAATGCGCCGCCTGCCATTCCGGCCCGTTGTTCAGCGATTTTGAGTTCCATTCATTGGCCGTGCGCCAGATAGGCCCCGGCAAAAACATCAGCTCGGACGATCTCGGGCGCTTTCACGTCACCGAGAACAAACGAGATCTCTACAAATTCCGCACGCCACCGCTGCGCAACGTGACGCTCAGCGCGCCCTATTTCCATGACGGCGTCGCCGTCACCCTTCACGCCGCAATCCGCCACCATAACGATCCGTTAAACCTCGCCGATGCCGAAGACCCCGAAGGCACACATAGTTGGAACTTGGGCAAGCGCAGTTCGGTGTCCTACATCCTCGCTGGTGGCCTAAAATTGACAGACGCGGAGATCGACCAGTTAATCGCCTTCCTAAAATCTCTGGAAGATGGACTCGCCGACCGCATGCCCGACATCGTCCCCACCCGAGTCCCAAGCGGCCTCCCGGTCGCGGCCCTCTACAATCGAGAGTAAGGAGTTTGGTTTATGATACGGCCCGATAAATGGGATTTACGGCTGCTCGGCTTGGCCAGGCATGTGGCGCAATGGTCGAAGGATCCATCGACCCAAGTCGGTGCGGTGATTGCCGACCAGAAGCACCGGGTACTGTCGCTCGGCTTCAACGGATTTGCCCGCGGTGTGAGCGATCTAGCCGAGCGTTTGGAAAACCGCGAAGTCAAATACGACATGATCATCCATGCCGAGCGCAATGCGCTGCTATTCGCCAATGCGTCGGTGGACGGCGCCAGCGTATATGTGTGGCCGCTGCTGCCCTGCGCGCAATGCGCCGCCACCTTGATCCAGGCCGGCGTTGCTGAGGTGATCGCGCCCGCCGCCGATGCTGAGCGCGCCAAACGCTGGGCGGCACAGATCATTCTCGCCCGCACCATGTTCGCCGAGGCCGGTGTCGGCGTCGTCGAACTAAATGACTTTTATGGAGACTAACCAGCCAGTCGCTTCACCGCGGCAATCATGCCTGCCACTTCGCCCGCGCTGGTGTCATGGCGGGTGACCAGGCGGATGGTGCTGCGCCGGCCCGCCCCGGCGGCAATAGTTTCCGGCCAATCGTAGAATTCGAAGCCCTCTTGCCGGAGCGCCACCACTGCCTCACCGGGCAGTTCCACAAACAGTTCGTTGGCGCCGCCGAATACGTCCAGCCGGACGCCGTCGATGGCGCCCAACCCTTCAGCCAATTGCGCACACATACGGTTGGCGTGATCTGCCAGACGGAGCCATAACCCGTCTTTGATATAGGCCGCCAGTTGGGCTGAGATGTAGCGCATCTTGGATGCCAACTGCCCTGCCCGCTTGTGGCGGAACGACATCTCCTCGGCCAGGTCGGTACGAAACAGGATAATCGCCTCGGCACCAAGCGCGCCGTTCTTGGTGGCGCCAAAAGACAGCACGTCGACGCCCGCACGCCAGGTCAGATCGGCCGGGCTAACGGTCTCGTTGCCGGCATTTAATGCCGCCACCGCATTGGCGAAACGCGCACCATCCATATGCACAGCAAGGCCGGCGTCCTTTGCGATGGCGCTCAACTCGGCGATTTCCTGGGCGCTATAGACCGCGCCGGCCTCGCTGGTTTGTGTGACACTAAAGGCTGCTGGCTGCGCGGCGTGAACGAAGCCCTTGCCCGATTTTGCCAAACCCCGGCGCAATTCCTCCGGCGGAATCTTGCCATCCCGGCCTTCGAGCGCGATCAATTTGGCGCCGCCGGTGAATAGTTCGGGCGCGCCGCATTCATCTTGGGCCATATGCGATTCGGCTTCGGCATATATGGCACCCCAAGGCGGGCTCAGGACGGAAGCCGAGAGCGCATTGGCAATGGTGCCCGTGAGCACCGGAAAGACGCGCACCTCAGTTTCGAACAGCTCCGAATACGCCGGATGCAGGCCCTGGCTGATGTCATCATCGCCATAACCCGCCGCCGTGCCGACATTGGCGGCAGCGATTGCGGCCATGATTTCCTCGGCCACACTGGCGACGTTATCGCTGCGAAAGTCCATAACTCTTTTCCTTAAGCCTGGTTGCCGGCGGGCAAGCAGTCGAGCCCGATATCGTTGAAACGGGTGCCACCCTCAGACAGCAGATGTGCCGTCGACTGCACCGCCTGGCCAGCGATGACGGCGGTTATCAGCCACACCAGGTCGGGCTCCCACGCCATTGCGAAATCGGTAGCGGAAGGCCGCGCGCTGCCGTCTGGATGGGAATGATAATGGCCGATGATGCCGCGCGCCGCGCCCATGTCGCCAACCGGCGCTGCGTCGCGCGCCTCGCGCATCAATCGTAGGCGCAATTCGGGATCAACCTCAAAACGATCATTGCGGCCGGAAGATGCCATATTTTTACTCGCAGCCACTTGGGTCACCTCAATATGCCCATCGGCACGCTGATAGCCCAACAACAGACCGCACGTCTCTCTTGGATAATCCGCCTCGGCGTGATCGGCGATCTGTTTCAAATCCTCAGGCTTGAGCAATAGCATGGCGCCCGGAACCAAATCGTCTAATGAAGCGGCGGCGGCAGGGCAATCTCCCCGAGCACCGCACCGCTGTTAATATCGACGATCAGCACACGCCCGTCCGCCCCGCCGCTCTGCACGCGGAGCACCAGTCGGCCGCCGTCGACATCCATGCTAAGGAGGCGCGCGTCCGACCCCAGCCCGAGCTGTTCAAGGCTGACGCGAAACTGTAATCCTGCAGGCGCCGCCGGCAGCGGTGTTTCCACCGCCTCGGCGCTCAGGGATTTCCCCAATTCCTGGGATTTTTGCAGAATCTTAACGCCGATCACCACCAAGCCGGCAACGATCATAAGGCCCATGACAATGACGGCGATTCTGAGAATGGAAATGGGAATCATTTGAGTCCAACCGGCTCGCTATGGTGAAATCGGCCATGCCGAATGTGGGAGAAACCTTATACCGCCTGCGCGCCGGAGACGAGCGCGCGCGGCTCGATAAATTTCTGGCAGCCGAGCTGCCCGATATCTCACGCACGCGCCTCAAGGGATTGATCGAAAGCGGCCAGGTGCGCGTCGGCGGCGAGACGATAACCGAGCCGGCATACCGGGTCAAACCCGAGGAGGAAATCGAACTGACAGTGCCGGAGGCCAGTGACGAACTGGCCCCGGAGCCGCAGGCGATGGCGCTCAACATCCGCTATGAAGATGACGACCTGATCGTGGTCGACAAGCCGGCTGGGTTGGTGGTGCATCCAGCAGCCGGCAATCCCGACAGAACATTGGTGAACGCCTTGGTCGCTCATTGCGGCGCCAGCCTGTCCGGCATCGGCGGCGTGCGCCGGCCCGGCATTGTGCACCGGCTCGACAAAGACACCAGTGGCCTTCTGGTCGCCGCAAAAAACGATGCCGCTCATGCCGGGCTCAGTAAATTATTCGCGGCACATGATTTGGAGCGTGCCTATCTCGCCCTCGTATGGGGCTCACCAGCCCCGGCCGCCGGCACGATCGACGGCAATATCGGCCGCAGCCCGAAGAATCGCAAAAAAATGGCGATCGTGACACGCGGCGGGCGGGCGGCGCGCACCCATTACAAAGTGCGTGAACATTTGGCCAATAGCTGCTGGAGCCTGGTGGAATGCCGCCTCGAGACCGGCCGCACACACCAGATACGTGTCCACTTGACGGCGCGTGGCCATGCGGTGGTGGGCGATCCGCTGTATGGCGGCCGGCGGCGCGGCTCCGCCAATGCCCTGCCGCCAAAGGCCGCCACCGCTCTCGAAGGGTGGCAACGCCAGGCGCTGCACGCCTACCGCTTGGCCTTTAAACATCCGCTGAGCAGTGAATATATGGAATTTACGAGTGCGCCACCGACCGACATGCAGGCGTTATTGGCGGCGGGACGGGATTAACGCCGCCACGGTTAATAAAACGTAAGTGTTTGTCGCTACACTCGCCTCATGCGAGCTAAACTATCCGACAACACACGAATTTTGAATTTGCCGGCCGATTATGCCGCGCACGACCGACTGTTGGCTCGCCTCAGCGCGACCCTTCGCGAGCAGTGGAATTATGGCAGCAATGCATTGGTTGGCTGGCGCTTCTGCGAAGACGGCATCGCTTATTTTTGCGCGCCCACACTAAAGACTTTCAGTTCGGTCAAGGCGCATCACCGGATCGTTCACGGCGAGCGGAGGATGGGCACCCGGACCTTTGCCATCATCGCAAATTTGCTAATGGCGCAGGAGCGCCGCTTTTCATTCCAACAGGCAAACGCATCGCCGGCCGAAATTGAATCCGTATTTTCCCGCTATACCATCACCCACACGCGCAACCGAGCTGTATTCCTGCACGACATTGCGGGATTTTCGCTGTTTTCACCGGAAGAACAGGCGGCACAACTGAGCACGCTAGAATATTCCCTAAATATTGCCGAAGAGAGAATTTCCGAACTCGGCGCCGAAGTTGATCTCGCGCGCTCAACGACCGGTGACGGGTACTACGCTTGGAACCGGACAAAGGGTACGCAAGCTGATGTGAATGTCTTTTGCGTCCTCATGGTAGCGCTCGCCCACCAAGCGCTTCAGCAGCGCCGCGTCAGGCGCAGCCAGATACCAATAATTCGCACCGTTTTCGGTATAGGCAGCCACTATCACTACCATCAGAACAACCGGTTGAGCGCCGACGGCAGCGATTATATCGTCGGTGAAGTGACGATCGATTTGGCCCGCCTGATCGGCTTTGCCAAACCCAATCAAATTCTGATTTCGAGCCTTGGCAGCAACAGTGAATTAGACCCTGGAAAGGGCTCAACCGCACATTTTGGTGCGGTCAATATTCTCGGTTTCTTCAAACACGCTGCCGCAAGTTTGGAAAAATTAACCGACATCGAAATGGACGAGCTAACCATCTCGCGGATTTCAACGTACCTCACTGGCGAACAGAAACCGGACGGCTCCTACGCCGTGCGCGAACTCGACATTGCCGATAAACATGGTCACCGACACACCGCTTACAACGCCAAGGTCAATATTTACTTCGGTGACGACGAACCGACTTTTCTCGGCCTTCAGGATGGCGAAGCGGCATTCCCCTGAGCGCTCGTCCGGCTTTTCGCCAGTTCAACCGAAGCGCCTAACCTTCAATTACGCCGGCTGCCCGAAGCGCCGCGATGTGATCCGGGCCGACGCCGATTTCGCCGAGGATTTCATCGCTATGCTCGCCCAGCAGCGGTGCGCCACTGCGAATGCCCGGTGGCGTCCTATCGAAGCGCGCGGCAGGGCGCGCCTGACGCAAGCGCCCGGCATGAGGATGGTCGCTCTCGACCAAAATGCCGCTTGCCGCAATCTGTTCATGCTGGACGAGCTCGTTTCTCGTCAGCACGGGTGCACATGGCACGCCCGCCGCTTCCAATCGCTCCAGCCAGTCGGCGCAGGTGCGGGCGCTCAATTCCTCTTGGATAAGCGCGAGGCGGGCGTCAATATTTTGATCGCGCAACGCCGGAGTGATGAAGCGCGGGTCGTCCAACCAGTCGGGCCTGTCGAGCGCTTGCGTAAGCGCCCGCCATTCGCGGTCGCCCATCACCGCAACGCTAATATAGCCGTCCAGGGTGCTGTAAATCAGGTCAATGAAACTGGCGGCGCGTTGCGCGTTCACCGGCATATCGACAAAAGTCTGGCCGCCCATATCTGAAGACCACAGAAAAGCCATCACGGCATCCAGCATCGAGAGGCGGACATGTTGGCCTTGGCCACTTCGTTCGCGCGCCAAAAGAGCCGCGGTGATCGCCTGAGAAGCAGTTACCGCGGTCAGCTTATCGGGCAGGATCGTGCGCACCAGGCGCGGCGGATTGTCGTCCGAGCCGCCCTGGACGGAGGCCAACCCCGATACCGCTTGGATAATCGGATCATAGACCGGCTTGGCGGCATAGGGTCCGCTTTCGCCGAAACCGTTGAGCGAGACATAGACGATGTCGGGCCGCACCACACGGACATCGGCTTCACCCACACCTAGACGCTCGACCACGCCGGGGCGAAAATTCTGTATGAAGACATCGGCGCTGGCGGCAAGACGCAACAGAATGTCGCGCCCTTCTGGGTTCTTCAGATTGATCGCGATCGAGCGTTTGTTGCGGTTGTTGTTGAGAAAGCTCGCCGCGAGCCCGCCCGAACGGTGCGCGCCAGCACGAACATAATCGCCGGTAAGCGCCTCCACCTTGATCACATCGGCGCCCTGATCGCCCAGCATCATGGTCGCGAACGGTCCTGAGATCATGGTGGTTAGGTCAACAATCCTAAAGCCCGCCATAGGCCCGCCGGATTCCGCGCCGGCAACTTCGCTATTCTCTCCAACCATCGGATTTCGATCCACGCGAATTAAGACGTCTCAGTATAAAGACATTCGCTGCGCCGCGTCTGCGCTCAATCGGCGAAGGGATCCTGAACCAGGATCGTGTCGTCGCGCTCAGGACTGGTAGACAAAAGCGCCACCGGCGCCTCGATCAGTTCTTCGATGCGGCGAATATATTTTACCGCGCTGGCCGGCAGCTCCACCCAGGAGCGGGCGCCCTGGGTGCTCTGCTGCCAGCCATCGAAGCTCTCATAAACCGGCTCGGCTTCCGCCTGTTGCGCCGCCTGCGCTGGCAAATGATCGATCTCTTGGCCATTAATTTTGTAGGCGGTGCACACTTTGAGCGCATCCATGCCATCGAGCACATCCAACTTGGTCAGCGCGATGCCCTTGATGCCGCTGATTTTAACCGCTTGGCGCACCATCACGGCATCGAACCAGCCGCAGCGCCGCCGCCGACCGGTAACGGTGCCGAATTCATGGCCGCGCTCGCCGAGGCCCTGCCCCACTTCGTCGTTTAGTTCGGTCGGAAACGGGCCCGAACCGACCCGCGTGGTATAGGCTTTGGTGATGCCCAGCACATAGCCGATCGTGCCCGGCCCCATGCCGCTGCCGGCCGCCGCCTGCCCCGCCACTGTGTTGGAAGACGTGACGTAAGGGTATGTACCGTGATCGATATCGAGCATCGCGCCCTGCGCGCCTTCGAATAGAATGCGCTTGCCGGATCGTCGCTCGCTGTCGAGGCGGCGCCATACGGTGCCGGAATATTGCAGGATATGGGGCGCTACGTCGCCCAGTTCGGTTCTGAGCGCCATCTCGTCGACATCGGCGATGCCAAATCCTCGGCGCAACGCATTGTGGTGCAACAGCAATTCGTCCATGCGCGCGTCGAGCGCCGCCAGGGAGCTCAGATCGCACATCCGAATCGCTCGCCGCCCCACTTTGTCCTCATAAGCGGGGCCAATACCACGCCCGGTGGTGCCGATGGTTTGGCCGCCGCGCGCCGCTTCGCGCGCCTGATCCAACTCGCGGTGCAGCGGCAGGATAAGGCAGGCATTTTCAGCGATGAGGAGGTTCTCGGGAGTAATCTTCACCCCCTTGGTGGAAATTTCCTCTATTTCCCGTTTCAGCGCCCAGGGGTCCACCACCACGCCATTGCCAATCACGGAAAGCTTGCCGCCGCGCACGACACCGGATGGCAACAGGCTTAATTTGAACACCTTGCCATCGATGACCAACGTGTGGCCGGCATTGTGGCCGCCCTGAAATCGCACCACCACGTCCGCCCGCTCGGACAGCCAATCGACAATCTTGCCCTTGCCTTCGTCACCCCATTGAGCGCCGACGACCGCAACATTCGACATAAATTTCTATTCCTCAGGCTAAACGGTGGCGACGCCGCTTGTGGCGTAAAGATGGCTGCAACCGAGACGACGCGCTTCCGCACTATCATCGCTCGACGGCGAAAGCGCCGCAATCGCAATCCACCCATCCGCGCGCAATTTAGCGGCGGCTTCGGGCGCCGTTCCGAAGGGAAGAAAGATGCGTTTTGGCGCTTCTCCGCGGGGCATGGCGCGCAACAGAGAATCCATATAGAGCGTGCAGCCGGCGGCATCTTCACCGGGCCCGCCGTTTGTGGCCAGGGGATAGCGCCCGCCGCGGCCGAGTTCTCCGCGCACACCTTGGACGAACAGAGTGAAGCTCACCCCGGTTTGATATTCGAATCCACGGCGCTCGACCGGATCGATCGTCACGCTGAGTTCCGGTGCCGCCGCGAGCACCAGGTCCGCCACCCGTCGTAAGGCGCCAGCCGCGCTCTCAGCACCCGCGGGGAGATCAAGTTGCGACAAGGCCGCGAGCGCCGGGCGGGCGCTTCCGGTCGCCGCGAGCAGGCCCTTCAGCACCTGCTCGGCGCTGCCGGCCAACCTGGCAATGTCGGCGTCATCCTTGCGGTCAAGGGCGCCGCGCAACGCCGTATAGGATTCTGTCGGCAAGTCCAATCCGTTGAGAATCGCCGTTACCAGGGTCGGTGCGCAGAGATCGACCGTCAGGTTTTTCAGGCCCAACGCCGCCAGCCCTTCCACCGCGAGCAAGATCACCTCGGCATCAGCGTGCAGCGAGGACGCGCCGATCAATTCAAATCCGACTTGGGCGAATTGGCGCTCGGGCCGTAGTTCGCTACCGAGCACGCGCAAGATATCGCCGCTATAGCTAAGCCGAAGCGGCCGCGGCGCGCGCGCCAGACGCGTGCCTGCGATGCGCGCGACTTGCGGCGTCATGTCGCTGCGCAGCGCCATCATGCGGCGCGACACCGGGTCCATCAGGCGAAAACTGCTTTCAGATAGGCCGGCGCCAGTGCCGCTCAACAAACTATCTTCGAATTCGATGAAGGGCGGCTTTACCCGCTCATAGCCATGGCTATGAAAACAGGCGAGCAAGCGCGCGCCGAGCGCCGCCTCGCGCGCGGCATCGGGCGGCAATAGGTCCTGGAGCCCCTCCGGCAGGAGGGCTTTGCTTGCGGTGTCATCCATGGCGAGCGGAGTATTTACATACTTTGCTGGCGCTCTCAAGCGCCGGAGTGGCCGTACTTGCCGGCGAATGACGCTTGGGGTCAGTCGCTTGTGTCGTCTCGCAGGGCCTTCTCAAGCGCCGCCGAAAGCTCGGCCTTTCTAAACGGCTTGGCCAGATAGTTTGCACGTTCGTCCGGCAAGGCTTGGTGGCGCAGCGCATCGTCAGCATAGCCGGTCATATATACGATCTTGAGTTGGGGAATTCGCGCGTGCACCCGGTGCGATAATTCCACACCATTCACACCGCCCGGCAGGACGATATCGGTCAACAACAGGTCGAAGCCACTGTCTTTCTCCAGCCGCGCCATGGCCGTTTTCGCCGTATCCGCAGCGACCACGCGATGCCCCATATCCTTGAGCAATTCGAAGGTGAGATCGCGGACTTCGGCATCGTCTTCGACGAGGAGCACACGCTCGCCTTTTGCGGCACGGATCGTCGGCGCAGGCTGTTCGACGTCGCTCGCGGCAAGCGCCATCGCTCGCGGCAAGAAAATCTTGATCCTGGTGCCTTCGTCGGAGGTGCTTTCGATTTCGACATGGCCGCCCGATTGTTTGACGAAACCATAAACCATACTCAAACCGAGCCCTGAGCCTTTGCCCACTTCCTTGGTGGTAAAAAAAGGCTCGAAAACATGATCCAGCGCTTCGCCCGGAATTCCGGCGCCATCGTCGCTGACAGACAACAGCACATAGGGGCCTCGCGTGACTTCCGTTCGCGCGGCGGCAAATTCCGCATCGAGTTCACAATTAGCGGTCTCGATGAGCAGGGTCCCGCCACCGGCCATGGCGTCGCGCGCGTTGATCGCTAGATTGAGCAGAGAATTTTCCAGTTGCGGCCGATCGACCTCACACAGCCACAAATTTTCGGCCGCCCGGATGTTTACTTCAACCGTTTCACCTAGGGTTCGCCGCAGCATATCGATCATATCCGCGACCAGTTCATTCATGTCTATCAGCGAGGGTTGCAGTCTCTGCCGGCGGGAAAAGGCAAGCAATCGATGGGTCAGGGCGGCCAGAGCCTCTTTGCGGACGGAAATATCTTCAACGATGGCGATGCGGCTGCGCGGCCGGCCGGAAATTTCGCGGGTCATCGAGACGGAAAGATGCGCCCACAAAATACTGCCATCCTTGCGCAGAAAACGCTTCTCCATATCGAATTTGCTGATGTCTCCGACTATCAACCGATCCGACAAATGAATGTTATCGGCGCGATCGTCGGGGTGTGTGATTTCGGAGAAATGCTTGCCGACAAGTTCATCGACGCTATAGCCGAGCAACCGGCCACTCGCCGGATTGCATTGTTGGAACACACCATCTTGGCTCGAAATGATCATGCCACTAGGCGCCCCCTCGAAGATTGCGCGGAAGCGCCCTTCGCTGTCGGCCATCGCCTGCTCGGCGAGGTGATAATCGGTGATATCCGTCATCGTGCCGACGGTGCGCTCATGCTGCCCCTCGGCATTTTTTACCATCGCGCCGCGCGAGCGCACGATGCGCTCAACGCCATCTTTCCTGATGATGCGGAAGGTCAAATCATAATCGCCGCCGGCAGCCCCCAGGCGGTCATTTTCCGCCTGTACACGCGCCACATCTTCGGGATGAACGAATTCAAGAAACTTTTGGTTGGTCACCTTGAACGCGCGGTTGTCGCAGCCAAAAATGCGGTACTGCTGCGCCGACCAAAATTCCTCGTCCGTCGCGAGATCGCGCTCCCAGGAGCCGGTATTGGTGACGCGCTGAGCCTCGGCCAGCCGCGATTCACTTCTTTGCAGCGCCGCCTCCGCTTCACGGCGCGCGGTAATATCCTCGACCACCGCCATGGTATACAGAAACTCTTCGTCCGGGCCAAAATTTGGCGTCGATGTGATCTGTGCCCAAATTGTTTGACCGTCCTTCGCCAGGTAGCGCTTTTCAAGTCGATAAAAAGGCTTTTCTCGGCCGATCGTTTGGCGACGACTTGACTGGGTCTTTGCGATATCGTCGGGATGGGTAACTTCGTTAATATTTTTACCTTCGAGTTCTCCCGATTTGTATCCCAACATCTCTTCAAAGGCTCGATTGGTTTTCAAAAACCGGCCCTGAATATCGGCCAAGCCCAGACCCACGCCCACGCGTTCAAAAATTGAGCGGAATTCAACGGTGCTCTGCTCGGAAGATCCGTGCCCGGCGCCCTGCCCCTCCAACTCGGCGGCTTTGCATCGAAGTTCGCAAACTTCTTCCGTTAATCGTGCCACGTCTGTGGACGCCTGATCGTTACTGCGTCGGCTTTGAGAACTCATGGATTAACCCGCTCTTGCCAAACACTCACCAGCCCGCGATCAAGAGTATTTAACAACCACATCCTTGACCGCTCGGGCGATCTCAACCGCCCCTGGCGTGTCAGAGTGGACGCAGATCGTTTCGCATTTCACATCCAGCAATAATCCGCTCATCGTTTGCACTTGGCCGTCGCGCGCCGAGCGCAGCGCCTGGGCCGCCGCCACTTCAACCGATACCGGTTCATGCTGACGGGTGATCACGATCTCGCCGTCATCGTTGTACTCTAAATCAACATAAGTTTCCCAGATCACCTCGACCCCCTCATCCTGATACCATTTACCCATGCCCGTTCCCGACATCGCCATGAGCGGTACGGCGAAGGTTTTTGCGGCACGGGCAATCGCGCGTGCGACTTTTTCATCGCGCCATGCGGCACCATAAAGCGCGCCATGCGGTTTGACATGATTGAGCGCCATGCCCTCGGCATCGAGAAAGCCTTTGAGCGCGCCGACCTGATAGATGATGCAGGCGGTAAGTTCCTCCGCCTCCATTTCCATCCGGCGGCGACCAAACCCGTCGCGGTCGGGATAGGACGGATGGGCGCCGACCCGCACGCCGTGCTGTTTGGCCAGGCGCACGGTTTGGCGCATCACCGATGGGTCGGACGCGTGAAAGCCGCAAGCGACGTTGGCGACGGAAATCAGCGGCATGATGCCGGCGTCATCTCCGCATTTATATATTCCGTAGGCTTCACCCATATCGCAATTGAGATCGATGGTCATTGCCGCTATTTCCTTCCTGTACAGGGGCCTTGGCTACAGTCTAAGGATCACCACAAGGCCTGCCAAGCTGGCCCACCGGCAACCGGCGCCGGGGCAGGGGAAATGCACGGAAATGTAATGAATATATTGGTTTTGCAGCATATTGCGGTGGAGCATCCGGGTGTCTGGCGCGATTTCATGCGCGCCGGTGATGTGGCGTGGGACGCGGTCGAGTTGGACGCCGGCGAAAGCTTGCCATCGCTTGACGGCTATGACGCGCTGATCTCGATGGGCGGCCCAATGGACGTGTTCGACGAGGCAGAGCATCCCTGGCTCAGAAACGAGAAAGCGATCATCCACGAGGCCGTGCGCGAGCGCGCGATGCCCTATTTGGGCGTCTGTCTCGGGCATCAACTTTTGGCCGATGCGCTCGACGGCGAAGTGACACGCATGAATGTGCCGGAGGTCGGATTGATGGAGGTGTCGCTTACCTCTGCGGGCCGCTCGGATCCACTGTTTGCCGGTTTGGACGAACGCCTCGCCTGCCTGCAATGGCATAGCTGCGAAATTGGAACCGCTCCAACTGGCAGCGAAATATTGGCTGTTTCCGACCTTTGTCCGGTCCAGGCGATCCGCGTCGGCAAGCATGCCTATGGATTACAGTTCCATGTCGAATTGACGGCCGAGACGGTGATAGAATGGGCCAGCGTACCAGCCTATGAACAATCTCTCGAAAATGCTCTCGGCAGCGGCGCGTTGACCCGCCTCGATGCCGAGATCGCGGCCAACCTGCCGGAATTCAACGCCACGGCCAAACGGATCTACGAAAATTTCATAGCGCTTTTGCCCTAGGGGCAACCGCTGTATTAATGCTCGACCACAAGATTTTGAATTTCGCGACCGGCGTTCAATCCACTTCGGAAATATAGTCGAGGAATTTACCGCTCGGCGCCCGCGCGATTTCGTCGTGATAAGTGAAGGCGATTTTAAACGGATATTGAAAGCGCTCGTGCAGCCAGGCGACTAGCCTTTGCTTCTCATCGCCGGTGAGCACGCGGCGCACCACCAGCTTCATTTCCAGTTTCTCCTCCTCGCGGCGCACGATTTGGAACTGCACCACGTGATCGAAACCATCGAGAATGTCCTGATAATCCGGGAAATGGGTTTGACCATTGGGCAGACGGACCATGTTGCGCGTGCGCCCAAGCACCCGATTGATCACTTGATATTGCCGCCCGCAAGCAGCCTTGCCGCCCAGCTCGGCGTAATTGCCAACCTCGTAGCGGATCAGCGGCATGGCGAAATTATGCAATGGCGTCACAATCATATTGCCGACCTGACCAGCGCCACAATCGCGCCCCGCCACGTCCAAAAACTCGACGTAAGAACCCTCAGGCTGTACCAGTAATTGTTCCGATTTTGGACATTGAAGCGCGATATAACCGGTTTCCTCGGTGCTGTACGTGTCGAAGACGGGAGCGTCCCAAGCTTCACGGCAGACGCGCCGCACTTCGGGGCGGAGAACCTCCGACATCGTGTGCACTCGCTTGATCGACGGCAATTAGATCCCTTCATGCAGGCAATGCTTGGCCAGCGCCTCCAAAATCGACGGATAACTCAGCAGATAGCTGGGTTTGGTGCGGCTGAGCCATTCGGCCTGTTCATGCGTTTTGGAGTTGAGATTTAGGATCACCGCCGGGCCGGTGGCAAAGGGAAATCCGACGCCCCATCTGCGCGAGCGCACGCCTTCTGGATATGTCGCAGTATCGGCGTCCTTTTGGGTTTTAATGGCGCCGTATTTGAGGCTCATATCGTCGCCGTTCCACAAGTGAAAGCGCGCGGCGAAGGCCAGCCAGAAAAGGCTCACCATCGCGGTTTTCCGGACCCGCACTGGCGTTCCGGTAGAACCGGAGGAAAATACCTCGTTCACCTTGCCATGCGCTTTGGGCACCGCCTCGGATTGCAGGGCGGTGAAATTCTCCTGAACGTCGGTACGGGTGAGCAGTGGAATTTGCCGCCAAGATTCAGGCGTGAGCGGCGCGTCAACATCGAAGCCAATCTTTTGAAGCGCTCGCGGTAAAACGGGACGTGACGCCCGGCATGGCGCAACAGCACAGTCATTTGCCGAAACTGGTAGAGCCGAATGCGCTGGGCTGGCCAGCGTTCACTGCGCTCCATCTGGTACAACAGACTGAGGACAGAAGCCGTTCGCTGGTCGGGAATCGCCGGCCAGGCCATTCCCGCGATATTAGGGGTAACGTCTCCGCCGCGCAGGATGATGTTTGGCGTCGCGGCCTGCGGTGCCGAACCTGGACTGGGGCTGTTCGGCTGAGCCGGTTCTTTTTTTATTGCCACCGGGATTCTCCGAGTTGCTTACGCTATTTCGATTTTCGGTTTCTCAGTCTGGTGTTCAGCTGATCCCGCAAGCTGTTCTTGATCACTTTTCCTATCGCATTCTTGGGTAATTCGGACAAATGAACGATCATAGCGGGCAGCTTGTAGGCCGCGATATGCTCCTGGCAATAAGCGATCAAATCCTTGTTATCGGTTGACTGTGAATTGCGCACGACAAATGCGACCGCCACTTGGCCGTGACGTTTGTCCGCCCAGGGAAGCACGGCGGCTTCGGCCACTGCGGGATGGGACAGAAGTACATTCTCAAGCTCAATCGGATAAAATTTTGCGCCCTCGTTATTGATCACATCGTCGGCTCGGCCCTTATGGTAAAGATACCCCTCGGCATCGATTGACGCGAGGTCGCCGGGATAAAACCAGCCGTCGCGAAATACACGCGCATTGGCCTACGGATTGTCGAGATAGTGATTGGCAATTCCGGCGCCGCGGTAGCGCACTTGACCAATTTCTCCGGGCGCCAAGCGCATGCCGTCGTCATCGACAACTTGCGCTTCCACTCCCTCTACGACGCGGCCCAATGCTTCGGGGTGAGAATCCTGATCGGCGGGCGTCGCCATCACCAGCAAGCCGGCCTCGTTGGTACCAAGCTGTTCGTAAAAATTATTGGTTAATTTTCGCCGCGCCAATTGGCGTTCTTCCAGCGTGGTCGGCGCACTCCCGACGACCATTGCGCGCACATCGGGAAACAAGGGTTCCCTATCGCTTTTGAAAGCTAACAATACTTTGGTATGTGCCGGTGTGAGCTTTACATAGCTGATGTGCTTTTCTCGGATAAAGCGCACGAGTTCTTGCCGCAGACGCGCCGCCGCTGGAGCCGCCTGGCGTCAACTTCAAATTCCACGGATTGCGGGTAATACCGGCAAGCGGGCTGTCGGTCGCGCCTTTCCAGCCAAACTCTGCGGTGTTTGTCTTGCCCAACAATACCGCCCCCGCCTCACGCAAGCGCGCGACGCCCGGTGCATCTTCGTCCCATGATTGTTTCGGATCGACCAGCTTCGATCCGCGCAGCGTCGGCCAGCCGCGGGTCAACAACAGATCCTTGATCGAGACCGGAATACCATCCAAAGGGCCCAACGGCGCTTTTGCTTGCCAGCGCCGCTCGGATTCAGCCGCGGCAGCGAGCGCCGCTTCAGCGTCAACCAGGCGAAACGCATTGAGCGCGCCATCATGCGCCGCAATCGCCGCCAACGCCGCCTCCGTCGCCGCCTTCGGGGACAGGCTTCCGGCGGCATAGTGCGCCGTCAATTCCCCGGCTGATAGATAGGCGACTTCTGTGCTCATGGTTCCGAGCCTAATTCATTGATTCTATGCATGTTCTCGCCCCTGGACCCGTATGCCACACACCAGAGTTCCGGCGCGCGCTCACGCACCTTCAAACCTCCGGCACCAAGATATTAACCCCTTGATAACTAATTAACTAATTACTACATGCAGTATAGGTAAACAGGGATTTGCATCTAATTTGTCACCGGCGTCACATTTAAGACGCAATTCTGGTGTTATAGTTGAGTGTATTGATCCTAGCGTTATGGCGATTTCCGCCACTTCTGTAGGGTTGCGAGAACAAAAAGGCTAAAGGAAAGAGGATAGGATTATGGCGGCGAATTACCCGACAATTCGTGACCAAAATGGCGTCTCGCAATATTTGCGTGAGATTCGCCAATTTCCGATGCTCGAACTCAATGAAGAATTCATGTTGGCCAAACGCTGGCGCGAGCATGAGGATTCCGAAGCCGCCCATCGCTTGGTGACGAGCCATCTCCGCCTGGTTGCGAAAATCGCGATGGGTTACCGCGGCTACGGCCTCCCGGTTAGCGAATTGATATCCGAAGGCAATGTCGGCCTGATGCAGGCGGTTAAGCGCTTTGACCCAGACCGTGGATTCCGCCTCGCGACTTATGCGATGTGGTGGATTCGAGCGTCGATCCAGGAGTATGTCTTGCACTCCTGGTCGCTGGTGAAAATGGGCACCACGGCGGCGCAGAAGAAATTGTTTTTCAATTTGCGCAAAATTAAAGGCCAGTTGGAAGCGATCGATGACGGCGACCTATCGCCGGAAAATGTGGAATATATCGCCGCGGCCTTGAATGTGCCGGAACGCGATGTGATCTCGATGAACGGGCGGATGCTAGGGCCGGATCAATCGCTCAATGCGCCGGTACGCGAAGAAGGCGGCGGCGAATGGCAGGATTGGCTCGAGGACCCGGAAACCGATCAAGAGAGCCTGGTACTGGAGAGCGACGAATTGGCCCATCGCAGCACCCAATTGGTCCGCGCGATGGATGTGCTGAACGAGCGTGAAAAGCATATTCTGAGCGAACGTCGGCTTAAAGAGGAGCCCTCGACGCTGGAGGAACTGAGCAAGGTTTACGGCATCTCGCGCGAGCGGGTACGCCAGATCGAGGCGCGCGCTTTTGAGAAGCTGCAAAAGACAATGCACGCGTCGACCCAGCAGGAACGCGAGAATGAGCGCTCTGCCGCTGCCAACATGGCATAAGTGCTGCATCACACCGCAACCTAGCGCGCATCATAGACATAGGGCTCCCTCCGGCTAGGACGCCAGAGGCTTCCGCCTGTTGGGCCAAACGGCCCAACCACGTATGATGGTGACCGTCGCGGCGTATCGCCTGGCAGCACAGCGGGCAGGACGAGAGACTTAATCAGATGTATGACGGCGATATTATCGATGCGCACCACCATTTGTGGGACCTGGACTCCGGTTGGCATTCCTGGCTGACCACGGACCGACCCAAGGAAATGGTGTTCGGCGACCCAACGCCGCTGGCGCGAAATTATCTGCTGCCGGAATATCTCGCTGACATGGCCAAGGTTCGCCTTGCCAAATCGGTGCATATCACCGCGGCGCACACCACCGACGATCCCACTGCCGAGACGCGCTGGCTACAGCAAATGGCTGATCAACATGGTTTTCCGCATGGCATCGTCGTCAGCGCCGCGCTCGAGCAGGCGGGGCTCGAACAACATCTCGAAGAGCAGGCCGCGTTCGCCAATGTGCGCGGCGTTCGCCAAATTGTGAGCTGGCACGAGAACCCGATCTTTAACTTCACCGCGCGGCCGGACGTCATGGCGGACCCGGCATGGCGCGCCGGCCTCGGACTGTTGGCCAAACATGGGCTGTCCTTCGATCTGATGTTGTTCCCGACGCAATTGCCCGATGCGTTGGCGCTGGCGCGTGCCTTCCCAGACACGCAGATCATTCTCAACCATACCGGCAGCCCGGTGGACCGCGATGAGGCCGGACTGGCGCGCTGGCACAGCGGCATGCAGGCGCTTGCTTCAGCGGAAAACGTCGCCGTGAAAATCTCCGATCTCTGCGCCTATGATCATAACTGGACGGTGGACAGCTTCCGCCCCTTCGTGCGCAACACCATCGAATGGTTCGGCGTTGAACGTTGCATGTTCGCGAGCGATTTTCCGGTCGCCGCGCTGCATGGCTCGGCGCGCGAGATCTATGATGCGTTCAAGGAAATCGTGAGCGATTACGGCGTCGACGAGCAGCGCGCTTTGTTCCACGACAACGCGGTCAAATTCTATCGTCTAGACTAGTTAGGATCGCGTTCGGACTCCGGCGCTTCGAGATCCCACTCCTCAGCGAGCGCGTCGCGCGCCACCTGATAGCGCCGCTTTCTCACATCCAACACCAATTCGAAGACCACTTGCCACACCATCGGCACGGCGATCGACAACAGCCAACCACCGAGCGCGGCGCCATAAATCGTCAGCCATGTTTCGAACTGCCCGGCTGGCGACACGATCATGCCGGCGTTCAAGCCATATAGTAGGCTACTCTGCACAAACGGGATGACGCCGGCTGCGTTGCTGACGCCGACCGTGCGAAAAAGATAACGGCCCGGCTGGTTGTCGACGAGGAACGCGACCAGGGTTGGCAACATGCCGCCATAGAGGATTATAAATGTCGGTAACGCGCTTATCGCCAAGGCGATACCGCCAAACGTCAGCCCTGCCGTGATGACGAATATGAGAAAATTATTGTTGCGTCGCCGGACCGAACCCTGGCGTTTGGCTTGGCGCTCGGCCCGGCGGGCGTGCCGTCCGATTCCTGCGCTGCTCATCACAACCCCCCGCTAACCGCGGCGAGGCAGGAAACCGCCAGGACGATGCAGCTGATGGC
>Ga0209403_10001070_pt1 | contig 36740 bp, 36 predicted proteins | sample ArcticOcean_MG_C_8_FD_187440 | JGI IMG/M metagenome (GOLD analysis project Ga0209403, IMG submission 187440) | Marine microbial communities from western Arctic Ocean - ArcticOcean_MG_CB11_86 (SPAdes) (version 2) | ecosystem: Environmental > Aquatic > Marine > Oceanic | place: Arctic Ocean...
TTCCTCCACGCGCACATCGTGGTTGTTGTAGTACATGGCGACACGCATGTTGCCCATGTTGGTATTACTTCCTAATTGAAATTTGGCTTTGCCATTGGTGGTGGTGGCCCGGTGTATCCGCTCGTCGGTCCAAGACCAAGCAAAGATCCTAGAATGTAATTCAAAGAACGAGCTATGCCGGTACTGAAGCCACCCGACCATTCTCAGCCTTGACGCTGTTGAATATCTCCTGGGCGCTGTCCACTGTTCCGTTCTCGTGAACGATGTTGCGGAGTGCCCGGATCATTGGTACTGGGTATTCGCTCTGCCAGACGTTTCGACCCAAGTTGATACCGATGGAGCCCCGGTCCATGCCGTCTTTGACGAACTCAATGACCTCTCGCTCTGTGTCTGCCTGAGGGCCGCCGGCCATGACCACCGGAACCGGGCAACCGCCGACAACCTTTTCAAACTCTTCACACCAGTAGGTCTTAACAACCTTGGCACCCAGCTCCGCACAGATGCGACTGCAGAGACCCAGGTACCGGGCGTCGCGCTTCTCAAGTTCTTTGCCCACAGCGGTGACGGCCATCACTGGGATGCCGTATTTTTCGCCCTCATCGACCAGCTTGCCCAGGTTCAAAAGGGTCTGTTTCTCAAACTCGGTGCCGATAAAGACAGAGATTCCCACCGCCGCCACGTTCAAACGGACCGCGTCTTCCATTGAGGTGGTGATTCCCTCATCAGACAGGTCTGCTCCCACCATGCTGGTGCCGCCAGACACCCGCAAAATCACCGGCTTGTCCATGGCCGGATCCACCACGGCCCGCAGCACACCGCGAGTTACAAAAAGTGCATCTGAATATGGAAGCAAGGGTTTGATGGTCTCTCCTGGCTGTTCCAGCATCCTGGTTGGCCCCTGGAAATACCCATGGTCAATGGGCAAGAACATGCAGTGGCCGTCAGGTTGGATCAATCGCGCCATTCTGTTTGCCATTCCCCAGTCCATATCCATACCTCGCTTGATTTGTTTTGATTCAGTTAATTGGGTGCATGTTACCGCCGACTTATGTCGACTTGTGTAACGTGGCTATTATCCCCGCTGACGCGCCGTGTAACAAGTTCGGCAACGAGCACAGTTGACTAGTGTTGACCTCGTGTTAACTGGCTTGGCTCGGCTCCCACGTGATCAACACCTGACGGGCGTCGGGTAGCCACTGGGGGATAAATCCCTCGGCTTCCTCGCGGAACAGGACGTCGAAATTCTCCCTGATCACCACATCGCCGCGGTCCTGGTGGTGGGGTGCCAACCATATACCCGCCTTGGCCATTCCCACGGCTTCTTCCATGGTCTGGGGGAAGCTTGGCATCTCGACGACACCGTCAAAAATTGTTCCCTGTGGGAGGAAACGCACATCCGGCAATATTCCCATCTCCCAGAGGGCCGGCAGCAACTGGGGGTGGCCCGGAACCAGTGCCTGTTCTTCGCCGTAGACCATCTTGTACAAAACGGCGTTGTGCATCGGGTTAGCGATGCTCCATATTGTGATGAGCACTCTGCGCCTAGCAGCGGCCTCCAATTTATTAACGAACTTCTCGATGTCGCTAACAAAGTAGGTAACGTTTGCGGCGTGAATCACATCACCTTGAACACCGTCCGAATCTAACCAGTCGGAGCAAGATGAGCTGACATTGGTGATGCCAAACTTGGCAGCACAATCATCAAACTCCTGGACCATTCCCTTAGATGGCTCAACGTTGATTACCTCACGGCAGCGGTAGGACATGGGCAGCCCAAGTCTTCCGGCCCCACCGCCGACGTCAACAAATACGTCATCAGGGCGGACGAACGCAGCCTGTAAGTCAAAGTTGTCTTCCATCTTCCGCTTGGGGTCGGCCCTAAAACGCTTGGCAATATCGCCGCCCCAAAAATCTTCTCGATTCGGTCCCTGTAGTCGTTCCCGCTGGGATTCCACGGCATTAACCAGCGCCGTGTAATCTGCAATTGCACCCATATGTAGTTCACCGTCTATTTCAGTCTTTTCGGTATTATCACCGCGCCAGGAGATTGGGACAACCGATACCATGTAGCCTGATTTCGTCGCCTTTCCCTATTTAATCGCCGTTTGCCGTTTAACTTAAGCCGTACAATCTTGACACTGCTAAACACCTCTGTTACAACCAAACGAATTCCAGATACTAAACATCATGAAATGATCAATTTCTGGTCATCAGGAGGTTCGGCATGGGCGAAATTCTAGGCGCCGGAACCACCCATTACCCACCACTGATTACCCCGGACGAAGACCGGGGATTCCCTTTGACCCGCACCCTGCGGCACAACGACAAAGTGCCCGAAGAGATGAAGATTCCCACCAATTGGCCCGAGCCAATGCGCATCGAATACGGTGAGGATGAAGGACTGAAGTCGGCCGCAGAGCACCGCGAACGTCTGGTTAAGGGATTCAGGGCGATTCGCACAGCACTTGACGACTTCAATCCTGATGTTGTCCTCATCTGGGGTGATGACCAGTACGAGAATTTCAAAGAAGACATCATCCCTGCCTTCTGCATACTGGCCTATGACCAGTTTGAGGCAACCCCGTACAACAACCGGGACGGCAGCTTTCGTCGCAACGTATGGGACGAACCTCAGAATAAGAATTTTGGCTACCAGGGAGCGCCACAAGCAGGCCGTGCCCTTGCCACCGGCCTCATTAATGAAGGGTTCGACGTTGCCTATTCCTACAAGCCACTGCACGAGAACGGCCTGGGCCACGCCTTTTTGAACACTCTGCTGTACTTGGACTACGACCGTAAGGGCTTCGATTATCCCGTACTGCCCTTCTCGGTGAACTGCTATGGCAGCAATGTCATTCGGAATCGCGGCGGCGTCATCACCCAAAAGGTGAACGGTGTTGATCTGCCTTTTGATCCGCCCGGCCCGTCTCCAAAGCGCTGCATGGAGATCGGCGCAGCCACGGCCCGTGTATTGAGAGACAGCCCATATAGAGTGGCGCTGGTTGGTTCATCCAGCTGGTCCCACGCCTTTTTGACACCCAAGAACCATTGGCTGTGGCCTGATGTTGAATCCGATCGCGCCCGCTTCGAAGAACTGCGCGACGGCGACTATGATGCCTGGAAGCGCATCTCCACCGACCAAATAGAGGACGCCGGACAGCAGGAATTGTTGAACTGGATGTGCCTGGCCGGAGCCATGCAGGAACTGGGCCGCAAGCCACAGATACTGGATTATGTAGAAACCTACGTGTTCAACTCCAACAAATGCATGGCCCTATTCAACCCCTAAACAGAGACCATCTCGTGAAAATATAGATGGGCCATCTCGCAACAATGTCATTCTGACGAGAGAAGCGACTAAAAATCTTCCAATCTTCACCGAGGCAGGGCCTTCGCTTCGCTCAGGGTGACAGTACTTTGAAGTCGGCCCACCCAAAACCAAATTCAGACCCAACCGACAAACACTCGGAAACACCGAATCAGACTAAACCACGGAGCACTAAAATGGCTGAAATACTTGGAGTCGGGCTAACCCACTCCCCATCCCTCATCGCGCCAGACGAACTGAAAAACTACTCCCTCACCAGAGCGTTGCGGAGCAATGACCGCATCCCAACAGAGCGCAAAGACCCCGGATCTTGGCCGGAAGCTATGCGTGCCGAGTGGGGCGATGACGAAGGTTATACCGCTGCCAAATACCAACGAGAGAAGCTGGTGAATGGATTTCGCAAGCTACGCGCTGAGCTTGACGCGTTCAACCCTGACGTGGTTTTAGTCTGGGGAGACGACCAATACGAGAACTTCAAAGAAGACATCATCCCGGCCTTCTGCGTGATGGCCTATGACGAGTTCGAATGCCAACCCATGGCCGGACGAGACGGCGGCCAACGCCCTAACGTCTGGGACGAGCCTGCGGATAAGACATTCACATACAAGGGACACGAGTCCGCCCGATACCTCGCCGGCGCCCTGTTGAATGACGGCTTCGACATCGCTTATTCCTACAAACCCCTCCACCAACCGGGTCTGGGCCACGCTTTTGTTAACACTCTGCTCTATCTGGACTATGACCGGAAGGGCTTCGACTACCCGGTAATTCCGTTCTCCGTGAACTGCTACGGAAGCAACATCATCCGGAACCAGGGCGGTCCCAACACCCGTCAGATTAACGGCTCAGACATGGCGTTGGATCCGCCCGGCCCTTCCCCCAAACGCTGCATGGAACTGGGAGCAGCCACAGCCCGGGCTCTGAAAGCCAGCCCCTGGAAGGTGGCCTTGATTGCATCATCCAGTTGGTCCCACGCCTTCCTCACGCCCAAGAACTGGTGGCTCTACCCCGACGTTGAGTCTGATCTAGCCAGGTTTGAAGAGCTGAAGGCCGGCAACTATGAAGCCTGGCGCGGCATATCAAACAGCCAGATCGAGGACGCAGGTCAACAAGAAATGCTGAACTGGATGTGTCTGGCTGGGGCGATGCAGGAACTAGACCGAAAGCCGGAGATCGTCGAGTTCATGCAGACCTATATCTTCAATTCCAGCAAGTGCTTGGCGTTGATGAAGCCGTAACCACGCTCAGCGCCCAAGCCTGACAGACGGGAGGCAAGAAATGGTGTCAGAAACCCAACGGACAGATCTTGACCGGCGGCTATTAGCGCCGCCCACGGGACTCCACGACTTCTGGTACCCCGCCCTTAGAGACAGCAAGGTAGGCGGCAAGCCGCTGCGCCTCCGGATGCTGGACGAAGAGCTGTGCTTCTTCCGTGATGACCACGACCAGGTGGCCGCCATCGGGGACGTTTGCCCGCACCGAGGAGCCAGCCTGTCCCAGGGTGATTGCCATTTCAAAGGCACCGTCGCCTGCCCCTATCATGGTTGGGTCTTTAACGGCGAAGGCGAGTGCATATCGGTCCTGAGCGAGGGCCCCAACTCCCGCATTCCCGGCAAAGTACAGGCCCGCAAATACCCCACCCAGACGCTGAAGGGCATGGTCTTTGTTTGGATGGGTGATGGCGAACCCGCTCCCATTGAAGAGGATGTGCCGGAAGAGTTCTTTGAAGAAAAAAGCCAGGTGCTCTACCGAATTGCCGACTGGCCCGTGAACTGGCGGGTGGCCTTGGAAAACTCCATGGACTCCCACGTTTATTACGTCCACCGCGACTCTATCTTGATGTTGGCTCGTGGACCGTTAGACCCCTATGGCCGCTCACCACGCATTCGGCCCGTATTCACTGGCAACGGCTTCAACGTCATCTGGGGCGACCAACAAGCTGCAGGCAACCCGAGACGTTCTTGGGGGTTTAAAGAGTACTTCGACATCCTGCGCGGCAAGATACCGTATCAAGACTCCCACGATGGCCTGGGCAAGTGGCCCAAGGGGAAGCTGCGATTGCTCTGGAACTGGGTTTTCATACCGGCCAACAAGCGACGCTGGAGCAGGCCGCCGACCACCAACAACCCACTCTGGGGCGCTGGCCACCATCTACCTGGCATGTTCCGGACCGACATGCGCACCCATATGTATACCCGCATGTGCGTGCCGATCGACGCTGAGACGACCCGGATTGTCTATTACCACACCACACGGCCCGGCAGCCTGTTAGGTCGCATCTACGAATGGGTGCAGTACTTGCTCTGGCACAATTGGGTGATGAACATTCAGTTCTCCAACCAAGACGCCAAGATCATGGTGCCTCAGCGGTACGACACTCCGGAAAAACTTTCTGGCACCGATGCCGAGATTATCCAGTGGCGCAAACTGCTGCAGCGAGTTGCCATGGAAGGACGCGGAGTCTTAAAAGATCTGCAAGCTGAGCATCTGGCCAAAGAGATGGACACCACCGTCGCCGAGGGGTTTGCCGCCGACCAGCTACAAGCCCAAGGTCTGGAAGACGTGTCAGAGTTCCTAGCCGGAACAACCTCAGGTGATGACGACTAACTGGTCTGCCAACCGAGTACTCTCTTAATCAGTATTGTCCTTCGACAGGTCCGATAAATCGAGACTCTCAACTTTAGTCGGAGCTCAGGATGAGCGGGGTCGGGCCACGCTCTCGCCTCGGCTCGTCATTCCTGCGAAGGCAGGAATCCATGAAAGCTGCTGGAAATGAACGTGTCTGAGGCATGATTTCTGGATTCCCGCCTTCGCGGGAATGACGGTTGGGCCATGGTTGTTCTGGTGTGAAGGCAGTCGGAGGCGGTCGTTGCATTGAAGTCACACGGGCTCCCAAACACCGCTCGCCCTAAGCCCGTCGAAGGTTGCGCATCAGTCAATCCCAAACCGCCCGCACCGTTATTCCAGCAAAAGCTGAAATCCACTGAGCCGCTAATCCTGCCCGGAAGCCCCTTGCCCCGCAATACCTATAAACAACCATGACCCGTAGCCACCCTCGTTGGGCGGCAGTGGTCTGACCTCGACTTCAAATCCGGCATCTTCCATCAATTCGGTCCAGGTATTGATGGGGAACAGGCCCGTGACGTGGGTGTCCACTTCCACCGTGGTTTCCCCGTCCTTCGTAATGGTGTAAGTGTAGGTTGACTCCACTTGTGTATCAGACGGATCAGGATCTTCCATGACCTCTTCAATATTGACCGTAATACCTTCCTGCTCCCGGTCCCATTCGTAGACCCAGCCGTCGGGGAAGGTCTCTTGCACCCAGTCCGGAGCAACCATCAGCACGCCGCCGGGTCGCAGGTGTGCCGCCGCAGTGCCGAAAGTCTCCTCAAGGTCTTGCACGGTGAGCAGATAAGACACGGCATCATGGACGAGCACGGCATCGAAAACCCGCTCCAGCCGGATATCCCGCATGTCACCTACGTGATGCTCCACGCCAGGATTAAGCCCTTCCGACAGGTAGGTCATTTCCGGAGAAAGGTCAACGGCAACACAGTCAAAATCAGAGGTCAGATGGGATAGGTTATGACCGCCGCCCACGCCCAATTCCAGCAGGATGTGGCGTTCCGGTCCCAATAGTTCCTGGACGACATCGCCAAAGAACGCGGCCTCGTCGCCGTACTCTCCAGGCGGGCTGATAATCGGCCAGAGATAAGCTAAATCGTTATAAAGTCGAGCGATGCTTGCCCCCCACTGCGGCGAGAGTCCGTTAAGCCAGTGGACGACAGAATCATCCACTGGCAGAAAATCAAACCCGGCCTGAAGTGATGCGCGGCGGTCGGCCTCGGTGTCGCCAATGTGGTAGTACTTGTCGGCGGGGAACTGGTCTTTGACATCGTTGAGCCGGTGCTTCAAAACGGTGAACTCCGCCTTGATGCCGTGGTCCACCCAGATCCGCTGCTGTTCGCTCACCGTGCGGTCAGAGCAGCTGCCAATCAGGTAGCCCAGGTCTTGCACCTGGCGGACCAACTCCATGGTTATCCCGCCAGGCGGGTCACCCACTTCAAGGGTCCCGTCAATGTCAAAGCTGATCAGTTTGGCCAAGGGTTCCTCGTGTTCTGTTGCCCATGTCCTACCACGGCTGGCATGGATTATGAGTATCCTTCGACCGGCTCAGAACGAACGGCCGCCAATAGCACTCCAACCTAATTTGTCATTCTGAGGCCGCAGCTGAAGAATCTCGTTGCCACAGGGAGATAACGCCGATGCCAAGCAACCAGACCCTACGCTTCTCTCAGGGTGACCAATCCAGCCATGTTCCGCGTCTGGGCAGTTAATTAAATCGTGTGCTGCCAGGTCTCGCCCTTGGGCGGCTCTCCGGACAGTTTGAAATGGGGGATGCTGATGCCTTCCGGCTCGTCATCGAAAATCACCTCGACGCGTGCGCCGATGGCCACGTTCTCTTCTTTCTCCGGCTTGAGATCGGCGTCCAACAGGTTGGCCACGATACGCAGTCCATCCTCTAAAGTCGGTTGGCCGCTCTGTTCGTCCAACTCCACCAAGACTATGGCGAATGGCGCGAGGTCTTTGAGGGCCGGCACCACGGTATGCGCAACGATCTGGTAGCTATAAATCGTCCCCTTGCCGCTGACCTCAACCCACTCCCATTCCAGGGACGGGCACCAAGGGCAGGCAGGGCCGGGCTCGCCACGCAGAAGGCCGCACGCGCCGCATTTTTTGACCACCAATCTGTGTTCGCCGGCAGCCTCAAAATAGCCGCGATATTCGCTGTCATTGTCGGGGATGCTCAGGATCGCTCCCCGGTATTCATAATTAGCCATATCGATTACTTCCTCATGATGAGAGCGCTGCCCACGGCAGGGGTGCCCCATCCCATATTCATGCTAATCTCGGCGTCCTTCACCTGACGGCAGCCACCTTCTGAGTAGTCATAGGTGTGCACGCCGTTGGCGGCGTCGGGACAGTAGTCATCTACCGTGCCGCGTAATTGACGCACGTTCTCAATGACCATGTTCATGCCGTGGGTGTAGGCCTCGCAGAGATGGCCGCCGCTGGTGTTGTTGGGGCGTTTGCCGCCCAGGTTGATGGCGCCACTCTTCACATAGTCCTTGCCCTCCCCCTTCTCGCACCAGCCGTAGTCTTCCAGTTGGAGCAGCACGGTGTAGGTGAAGGCGTCGTAGCAGCCGGTGACGTCAACATCTTCGTGCTTAACCCCGGCCATATCGAATATACGGGGGCCAACGTAATGGCCGGCCACACGACCCATGTTGCCGTGTTGAAAGTGGAAATCGCCGCCGGGTTTGGTGCCCCGACCTTGAACACCAATGATGTGGGCCGGAGTCTGTTTCATGTTCTTGGCCCGTTCGGCGGAGGTGACGATCACGCAGGTGGCGTTGTCGGTCTCCAAACAGCAGTCCAGCAGATGGGCCACGGGCCGGATTATCCAGCGGGAGTCCATCACGTCTTGCACGCTGACACGTTGTTTCATCATGGCCTTGGGGTTGTTGCTGGCGTGGTTGCTGTGGGCCACCTTGATGTGGGCCAAATCTTCGCTCTTCACCCCGTAGGTGGCCATGTGCTTGGTGAAGTTAAAGGCAAATTGCTGCACGGCGCTGATCAGACCGTAGGGCCGCTTCATCAAATCTATACCAGAGATACCAGAAGCTGCCCGGGCGCCGGTGCCGCCGATGCGGAAGTTAGAGTAGCCGTTCATGGACCGGAAGATTGCGACGGTGTCGCACATTCCGGCCTCGATAGCTCCCATGGCCAGGCCTATGAGTGCCTCCGAGCTAGAACCGCCACCGGAACAGTCCATGTAGAAGTTGGGCCTTAGACCCAGGTCATACATGATTGATGTTGAGGGAGTGGAATCTCCGCTGTGGTAGCTGAGCATCCCGTCCACCTGGGTGGAATCCAGGCCCGCGTCATCCATAGCCCTGCGGATGGCCATTGCCCCCATGGCTCTGGTGGTGCGGCCAGAGGCCCGGCTGTATTCAGTTTCTCCTATGCCTACAATGGCATATTTGCCTACTAGGCTGGTCTCCATGGTTTCTCCTTTATTGGGTTTTCCCAGTCAATTTTAAGGCTAGGAAAACGAGACGTATTATGGGTGTTTGGCCTTAATTTAACAATCGTGACCCGCCCTAATCAAAGGCTCCGGCAATGGCGGCTTCTGCTAGTTCTTCGTCGCTTAGTCCCAAGATTTCACTTAGTACAAAGTCTTGGTCAGCGCCAAATTCCGGGGCTCCTCTGGTTACCGATCCCGGAGTCCGGGACAACTTGTAGGGCGCTCTTTCTATGGTGCGTAGTACCCCGGCGGCATCGGGTACTTGCTGGAATGTACCGCGCTCTCGCAACTGCGGGTCGTTGTTGGCCATGTCCTCACCGGTCTGGACCACCCCGGCGGCGACTCCAGCCGTTTGAAGCAGTTGCATTGCTGCTTCGGCGCTCTGGTTCAGTGTCCAAGACTCGACCAATGTATCCAGGTCATCGGCATGCTCTTCCCGCGAATCTACGGTGGCAAACCTGTCTTCAGACGCCCATGCCGGAGAGCCAATTGCGTTAACGAAACTGCCCCATTCTTCGTCGGTGAAGACGGTGATGGCAACCCAGCGTTCATTGCCCTGACAGCGGTAGGCACCATGGAGAGCGCCGCCGCCGTGGGACAGGCGATTGCCGGTGCGCTGAACCCCGGTCTTATTAGACTTGTTTGCGCTGAGTTCCAAAGCCAACGGCCCCAGCAAAGTGGACATCGCCTCCATCTGCGAGACGTCAATCCATTGCCCGAGCCCGGTGTTCGCTCGCTGGATCAAGGCCAGCAAAACTGCCTGGGCCCCGGTCATGCCACCCACTGCGTCGCTGTAGGCACTGGCCGGGCCACTGGGTCTTGTGTCTGGGAAGCCAGTCAGGTTGGTGAAACCCGACCAGGCCTGCAATGTCTGGCCGTAACTGACGCGGTCTTTCCAGGGGCCGGAGCGCCCAAAACCAGACATGCTGAGCATTATGATGTCTGGTTTTATCTTCCGGACGCCTTCGTAGTCCAGCCCCCAACTTGGCATCACTCGGCCACTGAAATTCTCAGCCACAACGTCAGATACTGCCACCAGCCGTCGGGCCAGGTTCTTCCCAGCATCGGTCTTCATGTTCAATGAGATAGAACGTTTGCCCGCGTTCCAGTTGTGGCGTTGCCCCAGGCCCCTGGCGGTGTTCGACGAAGGGCCACCGACGACGGCAAGCGCCTGGTTGGACTCCACCTTAATGACCTGGGCTCCCTGATCAGAGAGAATGCGCGTAGCGGAGGGGCCGGCATGGATCCAGGTGAAATCCAACACCCGGATGCCCTGTAATGCTAATGCGCCAGTTTCAGCCATGCTAAACCACCCCATCCGAGATTAGAGCCTGTAAATCTTCTGCCGACAGGCCCAGTTCTTCGCAGAATATTTGATGGTTGTGCTGGCCGATTCCAGGGGCTAGTGAATTCAAACGCCAACCGTTCTCTGACATTTTGTAGGGAGAACCGGGGTAGACCAGTTCCTCTTCACCGGGAGGTACTAAATAGAATCCTCGCTCCCAGTGTTGTTCCATGCCGAGCAGTTCGTCAGCCGTGGTGACCGGACCCCATGGGTGATGGTTGGCCTGCCCCCACTCTGTAATCTCCGCGCGGGTGTGAGTCAGTGTCCAGGCTTCCACCAGTTCCTCTATGTGCGCGCCGTGTTCGCCCCGCAAGATGAAGCGGTCGTTGTATTGCTCGTCCATCAAGTCACCGGCCATGCCATCACGCTCCATCCAAGCCCTTAGGTCGTCCCAGGCCTTGGCCGTGTTGGTGGTGATGCTGACGTAGCCGTCCTTACACTGCCAGGTGGCAATAAACTGGCCGCCGTGGCGAAACCCGCAGCGGATGGCCGATTCGCCAGTATAGTTGTAGGTGGTGTTCACGTGCTCAGTGGTAGTGGCCACTGCTTCCTGCATGGAAACGTCCACATATTGGCCTTCGCCGGTGGCCAGACGGTGGAATAAGGCAATCAGGATGCCAATGAACGCTCGATTGGAGGTGGTCTGGTAGGCCTGCAATCCCCAAAGTTTGTTGGGCGGGGTGTCGGGCCAGCCAGTGACGTACATATAGCCACCCATGGCAAAGCCAACAAGATCGCTGGCTTTGTAATCACGGTACGGGCCAGTCTGCCCAAATGGCGTCAATGAGGCATAAACCAGCCCGGTGTTAGCTTCACTCAGGTGGTCGTAACCCAAGCCCTTGGCCGACAGATAACCGGGCTGGAACGACTCCAACACAACGTCCGCCGTGGCTGCTAATTTCCCCAACAGGTCAGTGCCAGCAGACGTTTCTATGTTGAGGGTGATGCTGCGTTTGTTGGTGTTGTAATGCCGCCAGTGGAGGCTGTTCTCCATCGGTGCCGCGTCAGCAACAAAGGGTCCGGTCCGACGCATGGCATCCCCACCAGGATGTTCTACTTTAATGACATCAGCGCCCACATCTGCCAGCAGCTTGCCGCAATAAACGCCCAAATCTCCTGACAGGTCCAATACCCGGATTCCTGTCAGAGGTTGGGCGTTTTTAGAACTGGGATCAATCAAATTAGGGCTTTCGCGGCCCCAGTTCTCTTTGCAGGTCGGCGATGGTCTGGTCGCGGGTCTTCTTCTGCCAGCGGACGCGCTGGGTGATGGGGGTGTTCTCAACCTCAGGTGCGACCTTCATCGTTACGAAGACCGGGCCGGGCTTGCTGAGAATCTCTTCAATGTTGTTAGTGAAGTCTTCCAGATTGTCGAAGGAATAGGTCGACTTGTAACCACAACCCCTCGCAATGACGTCGTATTGAACGTTCTCGGCGTTGGGCACTGGCTGGCCGCCGGTGGTGGCATACACGCCATTGTCCAGGACGAAGTGGTAGAAGTTCTTGGGCTCTTTTTCAGCGATGGTGGTGAGCGCGCCCATGTTCATCAGAATGTCCCCTTCCGAGTCGAACAATATTATCTTTTCATCAGGCCTGGCCATGGCTAATCCAAACGAGAAAGAAGCATGGCCACCCATGGCCGGGTCACCCAGGGGCACGTCCCGGTCTGGTTTGTCGCTCAGGTTGATCCAGTGTCGGCCGCCCCGGCCCGGAATTACCACGGCGTTGCCCCGGAAGGGTGCGAAAGCCTTAAACATATCTGCTGTTTGGAACATAAGTCCTCTACAAATTCATCTCAAGTTTTGGAGTCGTTAGGTGGATTCATCTGGATTGTTGACCGGTGGTTTTCTAACGCTGGACGAAGCCATGGAATTCGTCCCCGATCAGCACCGCCACCGGCTGTTTGGTCTTTTCTGCCAAATCAAAGGCCACCTGGATACGGTCGGCATCGGCGTCGCTTTCCACCAGGAAATATTTTATGTTGAAAGCGTGGATGAAGTGCTCCGTGTAGGTAGCTGCCGTGTCGGTGTCCACGCCGTGGCGCGTCCAACCTCGGTAGCCAACCATCATCACCACAGGGATGTTCATGCCCATGGCCCAGCCGCGCATGGAGTCTCCGGATTCCATCAGACCGGTGTTCTGTATCAGGATGACCGGCTTGGCCCCGCCCACCGATAATCCGGCAGCGGTGGAAAAAGCCTGTCCCTCACGACTGATGGTGACGAGTTCCAACGAGGGTTCTTGGGTCAACAGTGTGTATAGGAAGTTGGTTTCACTGTCTGGCAGCCAAACAACGTGGGTGACATTGTTTCCCTTCAGGTGATCGATAATGGTCTGTGGACTGAATCCGCCTTCTTGATCGGCCAATGTTCTTACCTCTTCTAAAGGATGTAATTTACTACTACCGTGATTTGTTACGGCGTCCAGTCATAGAGTGTTATTGACTAAAACTGCCGCATTTTACCGCAAAGTTTAGTCGATGAAATTCCTGATCTCTCGCAGCACCAGGTCTGGGTGCTCCATGGGCACAAAATGGGAACCTGCGCCCAATTCCTTGAGTTGGAATCCTTTGGCCTCTCTGGTCAGGTGTTGGACGGCTGCGTCCTGAGCCGTTTGTGCGCCGTCATAGGCTCCAACCAACAGCATGTAATCGCCGCCCAGCCCACGTAGCACTTCCATAGTGTTTAGGTTTCTTCTGTTTTCGTAGAACTCTTCTTCCACTGCTGGCTTGCACTTCAATTGGGCAGTGCCGTCATCCAAGATGCGGGTGTTGCCTTTTATGTAATCGCCAAAGACCTCGTCTGCCCAGGGCTTGAACACCGCTCTGTCCCGGTAGGCCGCGTACATCACTTCCCGGTTTTCCCAGATTAACCGCTTCTGAAGTGTTCGTTTCATCCGGAGCTCTTGTTCTTCTGGTGTCAGCAATGCCATGGGGCTGTCGCCGACCCGAGTGTCGATCAGGACACCCTTGCCCACAATTCCGGGAAACATGGAATCGGCAATCAGCATGGACATCCCTCCAGCGGAGTGTCCAACGCAGATCGATCCCTCAAGTCCCAGTGCTTGAATCACCGATGCGGTGTCCGCTCCTATTTGCATAAAGGTGACGCCACCTTCAGGGGTTTCGGTATCACCGTGGCCCCGTAGGTCAAACGAAAACACGTGATAGTTCTTCGCCAAATCTTTGGCTGCGAAGCTCCAAATCTGAGAACACATGCCAACGGCATGAAACATTAATACCTTAGGATTATCCGGGTTTCCCCATTCCAAGTAATGATGGTTGACCCCATCAGTCTCCACAAATTTACTTTCGGGTTGCAACTAAAACTCCTGAATCGACGTTGTATAAGTCTCTAGATATTGCCCATGCCCGTGGTGAGAACGGTCACTCTACCACGGCTATTATTTCCAACTGTACCAAAACACCGGGAGGAAATGCGTGGTACTCGATGGCGTGACGGGCCGGCCGGTCGTTTTCATCGGGGAACATGGCCAGCCAGGGCTTGTTGACTGCATCACGCTGAGCACGGTCTTTCATATAGACCGTAATCTTTCCGATACCTGAAATATCGCCGCCAGCATTCTCAACCATGGTCTTCATATTGGCGAAGGCAAACTCGCACTGGCTTTCCAAATCCTCAGGTACTTTGCCCGTGGCAGGGTCAGCGCCCAAGATCCCGCTGGAGAAGATCATGTTGCCAACGCGAGCCCCAAAGGGAATCGGCGCGCCGTGTTGTATTCCATCGACATGAATCGAGCGTCCTTTGCGAGCCATGGTCTCTCCTCGCCACTCTTATCTGGGAGTGGCATCCGTCCATTTAGCCGTTGGCAATTATACCTGGCTTATTCAAGTGTTCATTATATAAAGGCCCTCTATCCCCGCCGTGTTATTATTTAGGCGTCGAAAACCGATTATTTGGAGGCGCCTTCATGCCATTCGGAGGCAATGACTGGCACGCATTAACTCAAGAGGAAACCATAGAACCTGATCTACCCATTTGCGACCCACACCATCATTTCTGGGATTTCAGATTAGAGAGAATTCCGTACCAACGGTATCTGCTACACGAACTGGCCGACGACATTAACAGCGGCCACAATGTGCGCTCGACCGTGTTTGTTGAGGCCCGGTCCATGTACCGGCCCACAGGCCCGGAGGAGATGAAACCCGTAGGCGAGGTTGAATTCGTCCAGGGTATCGCCGCCGCTAGCGCCAACGGAATGTACGGACCGGGACGCGCCGCTGCCGCCATCGTAGGACACGCCAACTTGAACCTGGGTGACGGAGTTAAGCCCGTGTTGGAGGCTTTGCAGGCTGCCAGCCCCAACAGGTTCCGCGGCATCCGACACTCCGTGACTTGGGATGACAACCCAGCCGTTCCAAATACTGCCGCTAACAAGGCCAAAGAGCAGATGTCCAGCGCCAATTTCCAAACTGGAGCCAAGATTTTGGCCGGAATGGGACACACGCTTGAAGGCTGGATGTTTTTCTCCCAGATGGAAGAATTGGCTCGGTTTGCCAAGGCTGTTCCTGACCTGACAATCATCCTCTGTCACGTGGGTGGTCTGTTGGGCACCGGCGTTTACGCCGGACGCCAAGATGAGGTGATGGAAGCCTGGCGTAAGGGCATTACCGCTGCCGCCGAGCAGCCCAACATCGTCATCAAACTGGGTGGCATCGGCATGCCCAGCGTGGGCAACGACTGGCACCTGCGGGAAAAGCCCATCGGCTCGGAAGAACTGGCCGCGGCAATGGCTCCGACCATCAACTACTGTATTGAGAAGTTTGGGCCCAACCGGTCCATGTTCGAGAGCAACTTCCCCGTGGACAAGGTGTCGTACTCGTACCACATCATGTACAACGCCTTTAAACGAATCGCCAAAGACTACTCGGCATCCGAGAAGGCCGACATGTTCCACGACGTGGCAACACGGGTCTACCGCATAGAACTCTAAGCTTCAGCACAGGGAAGTTTCTTCCCATTCTGAAACATTGGAAGGGTCTTCGTATTGCACGAAGACCCTTTTTATTGCCTATCTCAGGTTCAAGTACCCACTGATTTCCCAGCTACCAAATTGGTCAGAAGCGCTAGCATCCGTCGTAAAATACACCCAACGAGGCAAGGCGGGACATTGTTTTGACTAGTAACGCACTTCCGGAATCGGACTTCATAGGCCGACAGGAAGAGTTGGTCAAAATGACCAACTCTTTGGATGACGCAATATCCGGCCAAGGGCGGATTGTGATGTTGGCCGGCGAACCGGGCATCGGTAAGACCCGCATCGCCCACGAATTGGTGACCCAGGCCGACGCAAAAGGGACCAAAACCCTTTGGGGTTGGTGTTATGAACGCCAATGAGCGCCTCCCTACTGGCCTTGGATTCAGGGCATCCGGTCTTACTCAGATAAAACAGACCCTGAATTCCTGCGCCCTTAAAAACAGCAGTAGAAATACCAACAACCCCGCCAATACCCGCGCCGACCATTAGAGAGTGGACAGCGTGATTGCCAATTCTTTGGGAAACATTTTCCAGAAGAACGTGGTGAAAGACCCCATCTAGCAGGCGCTGCTAGACCGCCACCCGGATATGGATATGCAGACAATCTCCGAGAATTTGCAGAGAACATCGGCGCCAGCGAGAAATCAGAGTAGGTCTTTCAGAGTTAGGTTAGACACAAAGGGCTGAGGCTTCAGCCCTTGAAAAGCCTTAGTGCGTTCTGCCGGGTAATCAGGTCCTGGTCTGCTTGGTCCAGCCCAATAGTCCCCACGGCATCCATCAGCCCGCCACTCATTGCGGCCCAAACCCAGTCAGTACCTAATAACACGTGCTCTGGCCCTGCCATGTCCAATAAGAGCTTTAACGACCGCGGGTTAACCGTCACCGTGTCGTAATAGAGCATGGACATGTAGTCCTCAGGCCCGCCACGCTCCAGTTCAGCCACCTTCTCCATGCCTCTGCGGTAGGCCACATCCACCCGACCAATCAGGAAGGGTAAAGCCCCGCCACCGTGGCAAAGCATCAACTTCAATTTGGGATGCCGGTCCAGCAGCCCGGAGTGAATCAGCTTGGCGGCCAAGATGGTCGTATCCAGGGTTCTCCCCATGCTGAACGCCAGATAGCTGGGGCCCACCTGTGGCCACTTGCTGTGGGACGCTCCGTGGAGCATCACCGGCACATCCAATTCTTCAGCAGCAGCCCAGAACGGTTCCAGTTCCGCGTCGGCCACATCCACGTCGGCCGGGTCACTGGGCAACATGGTGCCCAACATGCCCAGGGTCTTCACTGCGTATTCCAGCTCCCGCGCCGCCTTTTCACCGTCCCGCAGAGGCACCGCAGCGATGGACCGAAAAGCATCGCCGCTGTCTTTGGCCGTCTGTGCCATGTGCTCATTCAGCAACCGCACCCACTCAGCCTCTTTATCCTTGGACAACGTGTACCCCTGAATATCCAACCAAGCGGCCATATATTGAGAGCCAATACCCTGTTCCTGCATCCATTCAGATCGGGTTACAGTATCGGCAAGGCTACCGCCGGCCGCCCGCAAGGTGGGCAGACCGGGAAAGGTCAGCGCGTGTCCGCCGTCGGTCTCTTCCACATCGACGCCAAACGATTTCCCAGATTTGTGTACTTCTTTTAAAAAGCTTGTTGGCGCAATGTGGGCATGGACATCGATAAAACCGGTTGGTGTTTCCTGGGCCATGATCCCTCCAAATGAAACTCGGACTTTTCCTGAATAAGGTACTAGATTTGGACAGATGTTGAGGGGCTGAGGATATATTCACCCATCACCGGAGTCAAGGCTCTCCGGTATATGTATAATAATCGGAATTTAATCAAAAACATTGATACTGCATATTTGGGAGGACTCTCTAAATGCCCCAACGTAAAGACGGCGGCGATGCCATTCTAGAAGCCCTACGCAAGCTTGACGTAGATTACATCATATCCTCGCCTGGTTCTGAATGGCCGTCCGTGTGGGAGGCGTTGGCCAGGCAGGAGATTAACGAGGAGCCTGGCCCCAAATACATCAACACCTGGCACGAGACTCTGGCGGTGGCCATGGCCCAGGGTTACACGCGGATGACCGGACGCATGCAGGCAGTATTGCTCCACGCGGGAGTTGGCGTGCTCCAAGGTTCCATGGGCATCCACGGCGCGTTCCAGGGCGAGCTTCCCATGATCATAGCGTCTGGCGAGACTTCCACTTACGGCGAGGCAGACGACTTTGACCCCGGCCCCCAATGGCTGCGCAACCTGAGCATCGTGGGCGGCCCCAACCGGCTGGTGGACTCCATCACCAAGTGGAGCAGCCGTGTAACCAGCGCTGAGACCCTCTACGAGACGTTCAGCCGTGCCGGTGAGATGGCCCAGCGCACACCCAAAGGCCCCACGTTCTTAAACGTTCCTATGGAGACGATGCTGGAGGAATGGACGCCCCCGGCTAACTTCCGGAACAAGCCCGTCGCGCCAAAAACACGACCGGAGACCTCAGACGTTGAGGCCATAGCAGACTTGGTAATTGGCGCCAATAGCCCTGTAATTCTTGCAGACTCAGCCGGGAAGACCCTCGAGGGCTTCCAGGCCATGATCACCTTGGCAGAGAGCCTAAACATACCTGTATTCGAGTCCGAGGGGCCAGGATATTCCAACTTCCCCCACAACCACCCACTGCACAACGGTTACGACCTGAAGCAAAGGTACGCTGAGTTTGACGTTTTCTTGGTGGTGGGCACCCGTGCGCCTTGGTATCCGGCCAGCAACAGCCCGACCAACTCCACGGTGGTAGTGATTGACGAGAACCCGATTAAAGAATTCATGGTCTACCAAGACTTGGGAGCAGACCACTACCTGGAGGGCGACCTACCGGCGAGCTTGGAGCTATTGGCGGAGTCCATCAAGTCCAAGGGAGCAAAGCCCAAGACGATTGCTAACAACAGCGGGGTATGGGAGAAATACCGGGCCTTAAACGACGGCGCCGACAGTTCCAGTCCCATAGAGCCGGGAGTGCTATGTAACGCCCTCTCCGAGAACATGCCCGCAGATGCCATCTACATCGATGAGACCATCGTGCATCGCCCGCAGATACTGCGCCGCATCAACCGGGACAACCCCCAGAGTTACCTGCGACCCATCGGCGGTCTGGGTCAAGGACTCGGTACTGCCCTGGGCGTGAAACTAGCCACACCGGAGCGTCCGGTAGTGGCTTTGATGGGAGACGGAGCCCTGCTCTACAACCCAATCACCCAAGCTCTTGGTGTCGCGCGTGAGAGCAACCTGCCTATCATGATCGTGGTGTTCAACAACACCAGCTACGCCGCCATGAAACGGCTGCACCTATCGTTCTACCCGGACGGCGACGCCGCCAAGTCTGGCATCTTCCACGGCGTGAACATCCCAGGTCCCGATTACCAGGAGCTGGTCACACCGTTCGGCGGACACGGAGAGCGGGTAGAAGACCCCAAACGCCTGGCCGGTGCCATTAAAGACGGCCTAGCCGCCGTTGCCGAGGGCCGTGTAGCCATCCTGGACGTGGCCTTGTCGGGGTAACGTCTTTCGACAGGTCCGAGTGAAGTCGAGAGTCCCGATTTCACTCGGAGCCCAAGATGAGTGGTAGAGGAGGGGTTAGCTTCGGCACAGCGGGCAGCCCATCCCGTCATTCCAGCGAAGGCTGGAATCCAGAAAGATTCTGATTAGCCTATTGAAGATTGACCTAAAGCAAGTAGGGGCGAGTTTAAAACCCGCCCCTACTTTTGTTTCAAGTCCATTTCCAAACTGCCAGAACCTTCTACCCAGCCATATCCTCGTCCATGAGCTTGGCCACTTGCAGGTCACCCTCACTGGTAGAGGTGTTCAACTTGGCGGCCACTCGCTCGCGGAGAACGTCTGACTGGTTCTGGTTGAGCTTCCACTTGCCCTGTATTGACGTTATCTCTATCTGGAAGGCGACTATCCGCTTCATCATCTGCTCGGCATAGTCGGTGTTGAAGTCCATCTCCCAGGGTTGGGGTTGGGACGCTTCATGTTGGGCCGTCAGCCGCGCCACCATCTCCTCTATCACCGCAGGGTCTTCGGTCGCCTTAAAGGTGCCCGTAGCGTGAACGGCAGTGTAGTTCCAGGTGGGGACAGTTCCTTCTTCCTGATACCAGGTCGGTGACACATAGGTGTGGGGGCCATGAAAGACCACCATGACCTGCTGTCCGTCGGCGTAGCGCCACTGTCGGTTCGCCTTGGCCATGTGACCCAAGATCATCCCATTCTCTCCGCCGGTCTCGTCAATCATCAACGGCAAATGGCTGGCCATTGGCTCTTCGCCAGTGTGGGAGAACAGGATGGCAAAATTGTTGCTCTGCATGAAATCAAACAGCTTTGTTCTATCGTTTACTTCGTAGTAATTGGGCAGGTACATTGAGACGCTCCAGATGACATCTGTGACAATCTTAATTAGTATTTTACAACCAATTTATCCGACCTCGCCGTTCTTCTCCGCAGTTGCCCCACACTGAAGCCTCTGGTAGGCTTCCGGAAGCTAGAAAAAACGCCAATCCAAACGCGATTAAGGGGAAATAAAACATTGGTCAAAAAGAAGGGTTCCGGCCTGTTGATGGTCTTCACCAACGTAGACTCGGAGCACGATTTCGAATTCAACAAATGGTACGTGGAGGAGCACCTGCCGGAGCGACTCAGCGCGCCGGGTTTCTTGGACGGCGCCCTCTACCAAGCGACCAAGGGCAGCCCCCGCTACTTAGCTATTTATGAGCTAGAATCGGTGGCCGCAATGGAAACAACCGAGTACCTGCACATGAGCCAGAACCCTACCGACTGGACCAAGCGCATCGGCCCGTCCGGCGTTGGCCGGGGCGTGGTGCGAAACATATGCACCCAAATATCACCCGCAAAGGGTGACCCCGATACCATGGGCCGGGGCATGGCTCCGGCACTACAAGTGGGCCGGATGATTGTACCGGAAGAGATCGAAGAAAAATACAACGATTACTACGACAACCAACGGACGCCGCGCAATCTAACTGTGCCCGGCTGCCTAGCCGTGCGACGCTATCACGTGATCGACGGCAGCCCCAAATATACGACCGTGTACGAGTTTGAACACGAGAAAGTACCCGAGTCCATGGCCTGGAACGCTGGGCGGGGCGAAGACAAGATGCACGATTACATCGGAGGCAGCTACGGTCATGCCGCGGGATCACCCGGCGTCTACCGTCGCATCTCTCCGACAAGGGCTTTTTAAGCAGGCAAAGTTGCTAGCCGCCCACGCCTCTGGTAGTCTTTGAGAAGCTGAACTGATAGAGATTTACACTTGACCGCAAACGCCAAAATAACCGCTGACCTGTTCATAACCTGCGTCGTTGACCAACTGTATCCAGACGTGGGTGTCAGCGTCGTCAGGGTACTGCGGCGACTAGGCGTGACGGTTGGCTTTCCCAAGGACCAGACCTGCTGCGGCCAACCGGTCTACAACACCGGTTACAGCCAGCAGGCCCGAACCTTGGCCAAACGCGTTCTAAAGCAGTTCAAAGATAGCGAATACGTGGTGGTGCCCTCGGGTTCCTGTGCCGCCACTATCCGCGTTTTCTATCTGGAGATTTTTGACGACGACACCGAATTACTCGCAGAGGCCAAGGCCCTAGCCGCCAAGACCTACGAGTTCTCCGAGTTCCTCGTCAACGTCCTAAAGGTTGAAGACGCCGCCGACTGTGGCGCCAGCCATGAAGGAACCGTAACCTACCACCCCAGTTGCCATTTACTACGGGAGTTGGGCGTTAAGTCAGAACCCCAAAAACTGCTCCAATCCGTCCCGGGACTGGAACAGAAAGAACTGGAAGGCGCAGAAATATGCTGCGGTTTTGGCGGCACATTCTCCGTTAAATTTCCCCATATCTCTGAGGGCATGGTGACTGACAAGGTTGCCAACATTCAGGCCAGCGGGGCCGATACCCTGGTGTCCTGCGACATGAGTTGCCTGATGAATATCGGCGGGTCCTTAAACCGTCAGGAATCAGCGATCAAAGTCCGACACCTGGCCCAAATCCTAGACCCTGAATCTGAGTAGGAACCAAATCCCTTGCCCGAAATAAAGACACAAGATTTCACTGCAGCCTCCACCGCAGCCATCCTCGACCCCAAGCTGCGTCGGGCGTTGGACCGTGTTGCTGAAGGGTTTCACGTTGCCCGGTTAGACAGCATTGAAGAAGTGACCCAAGACGTGTGGGACGGCTGGAAAGACCAGGCCCGCGAAATCAAAGTCCACACCATTGAGAACCTGGACTACTACCTGGAATTGCTGGATAAGAACGTCACTGCCGCCGGTGGGCAACTGCATTTCGCCAAGGACGCCGACGAAGCCAACGAGATTGTCGCCCACATCGTCCGCACCCGGAATATTAAGATCGTTACCAAGAGCAAGAGCATGGTGTCTGAGGAACTGGGCCTGAACCCGGTTCTGGAAGCCATGGGTGTTGAGGTCTGGGAAACCGACCTAGGCGAGTACATCATTCAATTGGCTGAGGAAAGCCCTTCCCACTTGGTAGCCCCCGCTCTGCACAAGTCCAAAGAGGACGTGGCGGCGCTGTTCACTGAAAAACTGGGCATACCCTACGACGAAGACATCTACCACATGGCCGCCACCGCCCGGGCCGTTCTCCGAGACAAGTTCATGGAGGCCGACCTGGGCATCAGCGGCGCTAACTTTGTGGTGGCTGAGACCGGCACTCTGGTCATCATCACCAATGAGGGCAACGGCCGGCTCTGTACCTCCGCTCCCAGGGTTCACATCGGCATTACAGGCATGGAGAAAGTGATTCCGTCCATGCAGGACCTGTCCACGTTCCTGCGATTGCTGCCCCGCTCCGCCACCGGCCAGCGCATCACTAGCTACGTGAGCATGACCACCGGCCCACGCCGATCCGATGACGAAGACGGCCCTGAAGAATTCCATCTGATTCTGGTGGACAATGGCCGCTCTAAGATGCTGGCTGACCCTGCTCTGCGTGAGGCGCTTTACTGCATCCGCTGCGGGGCTTGTCTAAACATCTGCCCCGTTTACTCTCGTATCGGCGGCCATGCCTACGGCTGGGTCTACCCCGGCCCCATCGGCGCGGTGGTCTCACCCATGCTGGTTGGGTTGCCCAAGGCCAAAGAATTACCCCAGGCTTCAAGCCTCTGTGGGGCCTGCCGGGAAGTTTGTCCCGTCAACATAGACATCCCAAAGATGCTGTTGGACCTGCGAAAGAAGACGGCTGAAAGCCCTGACAGTAGTCTGCGGTCCGCTCCTGAAATAGAACGGGTTCTCGCCCGGTTGTACGCCAAGTTGATGAGTAGCCCAAAGCTGCTCGAGATGGCAGTCAAATTCGGCCGTTTCACCCAAAAATTAGAGCGCATGACTCCAGTCTTCTCGCCATTGACCAAAGACGGCAAATGGATCAGAAACGCGCACATCCCAATCCTTTCCCGGTGGACTAAATCCCGAGACTTGCCGACGCTTCCCAAGCAGACCTTCCACGAACTTTGGGAGAAGGAGTTATCCCGTGACGACTCCTAGTTCGCAAAGCATGCCCGGCACACCCAAAGAGGAATTTCTCCAATCGGTGCGCGACGCCCTGGGCCGAGAAAATGTGCCGCCCGCTGAAGTCTACCCACGCCTGACAGAAACACCGTCGGAGTTGGAACAACGAGTGGCACATATGCGCCAGCATATAGAAGACAACCTGCCCGCGCTGCTGGACAAGCTGGCCAAAATGGCAGCCCTCGGTGGCTGGCGAGTGCACCGTGCTTCCGGGCCAGAAGATGTCATCGAATACATCGAAACCTTGGCTAAAGATTCGGGCACCGCGAACGTCGTCCGTTCCAACCAGGATGTGTTCAACCAGATACCTGTGGACGCCGCTCTCACCAACCTTGGTCTGACGGTAACGACTGTCCTAAGAGATGAGACCACTACCAGAGAGTCGCTGCGAGAAGAGATCAGGCAATCTGGCATCGGTATCACCGGCGCGGATTACGCGCTGGCGGAAACCGGGTCGGTAATCGTTTTGCCGCGTAAGGGCTTAGCCCGGCTGATCTCAGTCGTGCCGCCAGTCCACATCGCCCTGGTGCGGGCCGAGGACCTACTGGAGACACTGGATGACCTGTTCTTGCTACGACGCCTGGAGTACCATCAGCAGGGCGGTGAGATGGGCAGCTATCTGAACTTCATCACCGGTCCCAGCCGAACCGCAGACATTGAGATGACCATTGTGGAAGGCGTCCACGGACCCAAAGAAGTCCACATGATCATCTTGGGCTAAAACCCCAACCCTGTCTCCCTTACATGGAGACGGCTAGCATGGGGATACCACCGATACGCCCCATAATTGACGCCACTAATAGGTGAACGTATATGCCGATGCGCGTTGGATTTGGCGAGTTCCGCAGACAGATGCTGGAACGCGACTTAGTAGAGATTGAAGAGATGCTCCCGATTCTGGGTGTTGAAAAAGTGATCCTGACCGGCGACATGGCCGCCGGAGATTTCAGTCCGGACACCAAGATCGAGCTCATCATTGTCCATGACACGGAATATAGCTTTGGTCGGCGAGCTGATTTCTTCTCGTATCACCTGCCAAGTTCCACAGACCTTGAAACTCTGGTCTACACCCCCGCAGAGTTTGAAGACATGCGCGAGAAATTACCGGCATTGGCCAAGGCCTGCCGCGAAGGACGGGAGATATACAATGCCTGATTACCTGGCTGAGGGCGCACGCTGGTTGCGCCAAGCAGAGCAAGATTTGGACGATGCCCGCTTTCTTAAAGAGGGTGGTCGACACAACATGGCCTGCTTCATGGGGCAACAGGCAGCAGAAAAGGCCATCAAAGCCTATCTGTACCACAAGCGGGTTGAAGACGTTTGGGGCCACTCACTTTTGGACCTCTGTGAAGACGCCAAGTTGTTTGACATGATGTTTGACACTGTGAAGGCGGAAGCCCGGCAGTTGGACAAATACCATTACATCACCCGGTATCCGGAGTTCCTGCCCAGTGGCACCAGCTCGGAGGCCTTTGACGAGATTGACTCAGAACGGTCGATTGAGCTTTCCACTCAGGTGGTGGACTTCGCCAAACAGCGGATAGTCTAGAACCCGTCTCCCTGGTCACCGATAATTTTTCTTCGACCAATTATGAGACCGATCCAGTGGGCCAAGAGGAATATATAGAATGGCACCCAGAGCCGAGTCTCTTCTTCCCGAACAATTCGGTCCGCTCCAGGGCGTTCGTATCATTTCCACCGGCACCATAGTCGCCGAACCCTTTGCCGCCGCGCTGGCTGCAGAGATGGGGGCGGAGGTCATTCAGATTGAGCGCCCAAAAGTCGGTGACGTCACCCGCAGCCTGGCTAATGGCATCGACGGCGAAGGTCCGACGATCAACCACCTGTGGGCCCAGGATCGACGAAACACCTTCTACACGACGCTCGATTTTGCGACCCCCGAAGGCAAGGACATGTTCCTGCGCCTGGTGGCCGGCGCGGATATCTGGATGGAGAGCTCCAAGGCCGGAACCTACTCGAACTGGGGTCTAGACGACGCTACAATCCATGCCGTTAACCCGGCCCTGGTTATCACCCACGTCTCTGGCTACGGACAGACCGGCCACCCTGATTACCTGAACCGCGCCTCTTATGACCCCATCGGCCAAGCATTTGGCGGCACCATGGGCATCACAGGATCGCCTGACCCAGAACCTCCCATGACCGCCAGACCCCTCGCCGCCGATTACACCACGTCTCAGATGTGCCTTTGGTCAACGCTAGCCGCCTACATCTATGCACTGCGCACTGGCAAGGGTCAGGTCATTGACTTGGCGCAGTACGAGGCCGTCCACAAGGTCTTATCCGGCACCATGGTTGAGTACTTCTCATCCGGGGTAAACCCCGAGCGCCGTGGCAATAAGAGCGGGAGAAGCCAACCTTTTGGCAGCTACCATGCCCAAGACGGATGGCTGGTGATTGCCGCTCTAGGCTCGGTCTTCGACCGTGTCTGCGGAGTACTTGGTCTCGACACGTCTGACGGCCATTGGGATGAAGCTCGACTTAATCTAGATTCCATTCCCGGAATAGAATTCGACGCCATTCTGCGCGGTTGGGTGGAAGAACGCACGGTGCAAGAAGTTGTGGAGATCATGAATGTGGCCCAGGTTGGCTGTAGCGCCGTGATGACGCCCAAAGACATTGCGGAAGACCCCCACTACAAAGCCAGGGAAATCCACACTGAATGGGAAGACATCACGCTGGGCCGGAAGATTAAGGGAATCGGCATCATCCCCAAATTCTCCGAGACACCGGGGAAGATTTGGCGGGGGTCCACTCCCCTTGGTTACGACAACGATACGGTGTACGGCCATTTTCTGGGCCTTGACACTACTGAGTTAGATCAACTACGGGAACGCGGAATAATCTGACGCCAGCGGCTTTTCTACTGCTCTCTTACGGCTTCAGCAGGAATATTCTCATCGCCCTCTCGGCCGTACCCTGCAACATCAAACCTGTACGCCCCAGCGCGTGCTGAAAGCTCATTGCTCCGTCTGAGATGCACAAGATGGATGCCACGCCGTGTTTGTAAAGCTCCTCGTGTCCGTCCCCCAGGCTACCAGCCAGAAGAATGGAAGGAACGCCGTGGGCCATAGCATGTCTGGCAACGCCCACCGGGGCCTTGTCGAACACCGTCGACTTATCAGCTCGGCCCTCGCCGGTGAACACCAAATCAGCCCCTTCTAGATGACGGTCAAAGTCCAACACCTGGCAGACCATGTCGATGCCCGATTGCAGTTTGCCACCGGCAAAGGCGATCAAGCCAGCGCCAAGTCCACCGGCCGCACCGGCTCCCGGGACATCCAGAATGTCTATTCCCAGGTCTCTCTTAACCACTTCAGCGAAATTACCCAGTGCGGCATCCAGCTCGGACACCACCTCTTTGGAAGCGCCTTTTTGAGGACCAAATATCTCAGAAGCTCCGGTTGGCCCACACAATGGGTTTGTCACATCAGTGGCGCCGACAATCTCCACACCGGAGATGCCGTCCAGTAATCCGGAAGTGTCGATGCGGTCCAAACGCGCCAGAGCTGCGCCGCCCGGCGGGAGGGCATTGCCGGCGGAGTCCACGAACTTTGCGCCGAGGGCAGTGGCCATTCCGGCCCCCCCGTCATTGGTGGCGCTACCACCCAGGCCAACGATTATCCGGTTGAAACCGCGCTCAATGGCCTCTTTCAAAATCTGCCCGGTGCCCAGCGTTGTAGTGGTCTTGGGGTTGCGCCGTTTTGAAGGTAACATGGCCAGTCCCGAAGCCCTGGCCATCTCTATAACAGCAGTTCGGCCATCGCCCATGACGCCCCACTGCGCTTCCACTCGTTGGTTGATGGGCCCAGTCACCGTACTGGTGAAAATCTCTCCGCCAGTGGCGTCCACCAGCGCGTGCAGCGTACCGTCACCACCATCGGCCACGGGAAGCAAAATTGTTTCAGCATCGGGCACTGCCGCCAGAACACCCCTGGCTATAGCTTGGGCAGCCTCAAGACCAGAGATGCCACCTTTGAATCCTTGAGGGGCAATTATTATCTTCATAGTGGTGTGATTAAAGGACGATCCAAAACGATTATTTAACTTGGAATTACGCCTGAAACAGAGTTCAGGCACGGCCCGGTCATTATACACTCCGGTATACCTTTCCCAGGCTGCCTTTGTTACAATCTCAAACGGCACAATCGCCGTCTCTGAGTCTGTAAAATCGACCGACTAAAATACGGCTTATTCGGAGAATGCTTAATGCCCTCGAAAGAGGACCTGAAACATAAAGCAGCCGAGATTATCGACGCCAAAGCCGATGATCTCGTGACCATCGCCAAGACGATTCTTAAGAATCCTGAGCCTGGATTCCGGGAGCTCAAGACCGCCAAGCTGGTGGCTGAGCAGTTTGCCGCTCTGGGAATGCAACCAAGAAACGGACTGGCAATCACTGGAGTGCGCGCCGATGCCTCCGGAAGTTCCCCCGGACCAACCATGGCCGTGCTAGGAGAGCTTGACTCGCTCATTGTGGGAGAACACCCCCACGCCGACCCAGTCACCAACGCCGCCCACGCTTGCGGCCACCATTGCCAGATCGCAATGATGATTGGTGCAGCCATGGCGCTCACCAACAATGACATCGTTCAAAATCTTGCGGGTCGCATCGCCTTCATGGCCGTGCCCGCTGAAGAATATATCGAGATTGAATTCCGGGACGGTCTACGCCAGGCTGGCAAGATTGAGTTTCTGGGCGGCAAACCGGAGATGGTCCGACTGGGTGAGTTCGACGACGTTCACCTGGCCATGATGCTCCACACTACCAGCAACCCTGCCGAGCAGCAGATTTGCATCAGCAACACCAACAACGGTTCAGTGGCCAAGCGCATCCAATTCATTGGCCGCGCCGCCCATGCCGGCGGAGCTCCCCATCTGGGCATCAACGCCCTGAACGCCGCCATGATGGCCATGACCGCCATCAACTTCAACCGTGAGACTTTCCGCGACGAGGACAGTATCCGAGTTCATCCCATCATCACCAAGGGCGGCGAAGCCGTTAGCGCCGTGCCAGCCGATGTGCGCATGGAGACGTTTGTTCGGGGTCGATCTTTGGAAGCCCTGATGGACGCCAACGCCAAGGTGGACCGGGCGCTTAGAGCCGGAGCCATGGCGGTGGGAGCTGACGTCAAGATTCAGACCATCCCTGGGTACATGCCCCTGCAACAGCACAAGGGCATGGCTGAGATATTTAGGGCCAACGCCGTTGACTTGGTGGGCGAGGACAATGTTGGTTATGTAAACCACCGCGGTGGCTCCACCGACATGGGAGACATCAGTCATCTGATGCCGGTGATCCACCCCTACATTGGCGGCGCGGTTGGTCTGAGCCACGGCGCAACCTACGTGATCGAGGACTACTCACTGGCCGTGATCAAGGGAGCCAAGGCACTGGCCTACATGGTGATTGACATGTTGGGTGACAACGCCTCCCAAGGTAACAGCATCGTCGGTGGTCAACGCCCGGACATGACAATCCCGGAATACCTGAAATTCATGCGGAACCTAGCCTCGGAAGAGACATTCAAGGGCGCATAACAGATGACTACACCAAATCTTTCACCAAAACTTTCAATCGAAGAACTCAAGAAGCGCGCCTGCGAGACCATCGACAAGCGCCAGAAAGAGATTATTGACTTGGCCAAGCAGGTTCTGGCCAACCCTGAGGCCGGTTTTCGGGAGTTCAAGACCGCCCAGCTAGTGGCGCAGAAGTTTCAAGAATTGGGTATCCAACACCAGGACGGCCTGGCCGTCACCGGTCTAAAGGGCAGAATTCCAGGCGGTGCCGGTTCCGGCCCAACTGTGGCGGTCATCGGCGAGCTGGATTCTTTGGTTGTAACCGAACACCCCCACGCCGACCCCGTCACTGGGGCCGCCCACGCCTGTGGGCACCACTGTCAGATTGGCATGATGCTGGGCGCAACAATGGGTCTACTAACTCCAGAAGTCATTTCCCAACTCTCTGGTCAAATCGTACCCTTTGCCGTCCCTGCCGAAGAATTCATTGAGGTTGAGCAACGGCTGGAGATGCGAGACCAGGGCAAGGTGGAATTCCTCGGCGGCAAGCAGGAACTGATTCGACTGGGTGAGTTCGACGACATAGACATTGCCATGATGTGCCACACCGCCAGCGACATGGGCGAGCGGAAGTTCGCCATGGGCGGCACCAGCAACGGACACGTTGTGAAATTCGTGCGGTACACCGGTGTCGGCGCACACGCCGGTAGCCTACCCCACCGAGGCGTCAACGCCTTGAACGCTGCCTCGTTTGCCATCCAGGCCATCAACTCCCTCAGGGAAACCCACAAGGCCGACGACACAGTCCGTATCCACGGCATAATGACCAGGGGCGGCGCTGCTGTTAGTGCGGTGCCCTCTGACGTCAGGCTGGAGTGGCGGGTGCGGTCGGCCACGCCCAACGCGGTGGTGGAAAACTCCATCGCCGTTGACCGCTGTTTCCGTGCCGGGGCCTTGGCCGTTGGCGCCAAAGTGAACATCACCACCATTCCAGGCTACCTGCCCATGCGCCATGACACCAAACTACAGGACATATTCCGGCGCATCGCCGTTGATCTGGTGGGCGAATCAGCCACGCTGGTGATGCCAGCCCGCCGCAACCGGGGTGGATCAACAGACATGGGTGACCTTAGCCACATCATGCCGGCCTGTCACCCTTATACCGCCGGAGCAGTTGGACCAGGGCACAGCAGTGAATACGTGATTACCGACTACGAATCAGCGGTGATTAACCCGGCTAAGATCATGGCCATGGTGGTTATAGATCTACTGGCCGACGGTGCCAAGCAGGCTAAAGAAGTGAAGTCCAACCACCGACCGCTTCTGACCAAGAATGCCTACGTCAAGTTCCAGCGGGAACGGGCTGAGGTTGCTGAATTTGACGGGGCTGCTTAGCAACCCGTTTAAGACCTAGGTTCCCAGAAAATACATGGCGGTGCCTGCCAGCAGCGGCACAGCCAGATTGTCGTCCGGCGGGAATGATGCCAGTTCCACTACTCCAGCCACCGCAGCCCCCACCCAGAGTGCCCAATAATGGTCTACGCCGTTTGCCGCCACCAGCACCGCTGCCGCACTTGCGCCCACCACAATGAAAGCCGCTGTTCCCAGGGGAGATTTGTTCCTGATTCTTGGGCCGGGCATACGCCGACCAACCAGCGCCGCTGCCGGGTCACCCAGAGACAAGAAGAACATCACAGGTATGCCAACTTCCTTGCCGTAGAGCACAAACACCACTAGTGCGGCAATAATCATGTAAGTGGCGCCGGTGATGTGGGCCGCCTCGTCTTGTTTCAGCAGAGGGGCCATCCAGCGGAGGAACAACGCGTTTAGCCAGTCGACCCTAAAGCGCACCAGGTCTAACGTGAGTCCGCCAGCCGCCAGCAAAGCAAGGGCCCAAATCATGGTGGTTTCGGATAAGACGATTGCGGCGAGGGGGATTGAAGAGCCGGCAACCACGTGGAACAGCCGCCGCCATACCGGTGGTGAAGCCGCCACAGTTGTCCGCCTGTCTCCGCCAAAGACCAGCATGTCCAAGAACCGGCGCATAAACGCTCTGCCAATGTCGAATATGACCTAGATTCTAACCTGTCGGATGGCGGAGCCGGTTGGCGGAGGGCAACAAGTTATAGCGTGATAATTAGGAACGATATGCCGAAAAAACGATGGTCGCCAATCTCAAATGAAGACCGAATGGACGATGCCTGGGTTCTAGAACCGAACCGTTATACTATCTCCCGCTCGCCAGCGGAGGTCCCGAATCTTGGTGTCTATAGGAACCTCAAATACCATCCAACCATCAACGGCAGTATCCAACTTCAGTTCAAACGTGCCTTCTAGGAAGAGGATATTGTTCTCTTTCGTTTCCCGGATCGAGTTCGCCGGTTCAACTAAAATATTGGCTTGTTGAGCGGTGCCATCGGTACCGCTGCACTGGTAGTTGAAGGTACCTGCTTGGTCAAATCGGTGTGAGATCGATGCGCCAGGCGCCAGTGATACCGGCTCTACGGCAAACCCGGGGACGACTCCGGGGCCAAACTGAATCGACGACTCAGTGTCGCCATCGTTGGCCCATTGCACGGTGGAGCGCACGTTCACAATGGTCCGGGCGTGGTCTATGCACTCGCCGCTCTCCAGGGTCACCGTTGCATCGCTTTGCCCTCTAGCGTCCAAGAACACAGTATCGGTCACGCTCATGGGGCGGTAGTCGTTCCGGAAATAATCGCCGATTACCGCTGCCTGCGCATCGGCCACGAATACCGCGTTCACCGCAACGTGATTCTCCACTTTGATCCGCATCAACAGCAGTTCATTGCCTTCTTGAGCGGGCTTAATCCGCCACTTGCGAACGGTATCCGTGGGATCAACTGTCGAGTATCGGAGTTCGTCGGTCGTGTTCATCTCCAACACGTTCAACATGAGAATCCGGCCTTCATGGTACTGGCCCAAAGATGAAGATGCGTCACTGCAGGCCGCAATCAACAAGGGCATTAAGAATAAGGAAAGTAGAAAAAGCGAGCGCTTTGAAATCAAGCCGAATCTCCAGGCAGTCGAGGAAATTACCTCGGGCGCCAAAATGGTTTTGTTTGCTTTAGGTACGTAACTGTCGGCGAAGTCGATCTATGGGTCGGCAGTGGTGAGACTGGGTAATTGGCGCAAGCGTTGAACCAGCTCCACCAATACTCCCATAAGATATTCCACTTCTTCTTCGGTATTATCGCGGCCCAGGGTCAGCCGCAGACTACCACGAGCGGTCTCTGCTGATTGTCCCAATGCCAGCAACACATGGGACGGCTCCAGTGAACCCGAGCTGCAGGCGCTGCCACTTGATGCAGCGATCCCTGCCATATCCAGGCCCAACAATATGGGCTCCCCTTCAATCCCTGTGAAAGAGAAATTGGCATTGTTGGGTAACCTCTGGGTTGGATGACCGTTCAATTTGCTTCCCGGTATCCGTTCCAGAACTGATTCAACAATCAAGTCTCTCAGACCGGCGCAATGGGCGCTGGTCTTTTCTCTAACGGCGTTGGCTGCTTCCAGGGCCAGGGAAAAGCCAATTATGCCAGGTATATTTTCTGTGCCGGAGCGGCGTTCCCGTTCCTGCCCCCCACCATGGATGAGTGGCAGATACGGTATGCCTCGTTTTATGTATAGAACGCCCGTGCCCTTGGGGCCGTGAAACTTATGCCCAGATAGGCTAAGCAGGTCTACCCCCAACTCGGCCACATCCAATGACAGATAACCAGCGGCCTGTACGGCGTCTGTGTGGAACACAATGGTCCGGTATAACTCTGCCGCCCGTTTCTTGACGGATTTGGCTATCTCCGAAATGGGGTTGATGGTCCCAATTTCATTATTTCCATACATTATGGAAACCAGGGTTGTGCGTTCATTGATGGCGTTATACACCGATTCAGGTTGCACCATACCGTCAGCATCAACGGGGACATAGGTGATTTCAAAACCCTGAGATTCCAGATACTGGCAGGCGTGCAGCACTGCATGGTGTTCCACGCTGGAAGTGATGATGTGATTACCGGTCTCCCGGAGCGCAGTGGCTACGCCATGAATCGCGGCGTTGTCAGACTCGGTTCCTCCGCCGGTGAAAACCACTTCCCTGGCTCGGCAATGGAGGACCTGGGCCACGCGTTCTCGGGACTCGTCCAGGGCATAACGGGCTTCTTGGCCCACCGAGTGGATACTGGAGGGATTGCCAAAATGTTGGGTGAAATAGGGAACCATGGCCTCAAGAACCTTGGGGTCCAAGGCCGTGGTGCCAGCATGGTCTAGGTAAACTGTGCCTTCAACCGTCATTATTATCCGTATCTAAATTCGTATATCAAATCGGCCAACATGGCCGCATTTCGCTCGTAGAGTCATTTTAGCATAGCTAGGCTTGCTCAGCTTGAGTCCAACGACCTCAGCCCGCCTGCCCAGCGTAATAAAATCTGGCTATCCAGTTGGTTGGCAAATCCTACCTGGGGAAACTACTCTTTGCCATAGAAAACAAGAAGGCGCCAACAATCGCCAACCATACACCGTCGACCGGTTCCAGAAACACCGCCAGGCTGATTCCGCCCAGCAGCATAGCCCCGCCAACCAGCAGGCCCATTCCGGAGGCGATCCGCGTGGCCTTGCGATGGTTACCCGTCAGTCCCCAGATACCCGCTCGCAACAGACGACCGCCATCCAGAGGGTAACCAGGCACCAAGTTGAACACTCCCAAACTCAGATTGGTCCACGTCAGTAGCACCAAGACCACCTCTACGGGGGAATCGCCCCGGCCCAACAGAAACCAAATCCCGCCCAACACCACCGCTAACACGATGCTGATCAACGGGCCAACCACGGCGACCGTGAACTCGATAAGGGGACGATCAGGTTCTTTGTCCAAGTGGGAAACGCCGCCGAATATGAACAGAGTGATACCGCGAACCGGTATTCCCTTGCTCAGGGCCATCACGCTATGGCTCAACTCATGGACTAGGACTGACAAGAAGAACAGGACCACTGTGACCATTGCCACCGACCACCGTTGGACTGTTGGCCAGCGTAGCCGGGCATCTTCAAATTCACCTGCCAGCAGGTAGGTGAGCAGCACGAACACCAGGATCCAGCTGATGTTGACCTCAACTGGGATACCAAAGATCTTGCCCAGCCGTAGCGATGGACCCACTAATCCCCGGCCCTGAAGAGGAGAACAGTAGTATGCAATCTGACAGTCACGATCAAATCAGCATCTCACAATAACTTACCGCTAGGGAATGGGCATTGCACATGAAACGACCAACTCGAAGGACAGGCGGGGGCTAGCTGAGAGTAAGTGAGGGTTTAAGAAGGCTGGTTTTTGTTGCCGCAGGCGTAGGCCACCAGTTTGTAGACCAGCTTGGCGGCGGTGTAGGAGCACGCGGGTGGGCCGTCTGCCGGGGCTAATTCGCAGACATCAAAGCCCACGATTCTGCGGGACTCCGCTACTTTGCCCAACAACGACACCAGTTGATGCCAGGCCAGGCCACCTGGTTCCGGCGTGCCGACAGCTGGCATCAAAGCCGGGTCCAAAACGTCCAAGTCCACACTCACATAGACCGAGCCGCTCAGGCTATCCAGAATGCTATCCCATGAACTGTTAAGAGAATTGGGATCCCAGTACCACACCGGAATATTGTTTTCCCGGATGAAGTCATGCTCTTCCTGGCACATGCTGCGGATGCCGGCCAGAGCTATCGGACAACACTCATAGGCCCTGCGAGCGGCAGATGCGTGACCATAGGGCGTGCCCATGTACTCGTTACGTAGATCGGCGTGGGCATCCAAATAAAGGACAGAAAGGTCTGGGTAGGCCTCTACATGGGCCTGCACCGAACCAATAGTGATGGAGTGTTCGCCACCCAACAGGCCAATGGTCTTTCCCATGGTCAGGTAATCGCCCACCACACTCTTGATTCTTTCCGTCATGGGGCCAGGACCGGCCATGTGTGGCTCTATGGCACCAGTAGTGTGAATACCAATCTCTGAGACATCCAGTTCAAACTCAAAGTCGTAATCTTCTAAACCATAGGATGCAGTAATCATAGCCTCAGGGCCGTCTCTGGATCCGCTCCTAAAAGAGGTGGTGCTGTCATAGGGCACTGGAATGATGGCCACCCGGGACGATTCAAGGGCGGATTGATCATGGGGAAGGGCGAGGAAGTTGTGGGGAATCAAAGGGTAAGAGGCGTCTGGGCCGTCTTCAGGCAAGATGCTGCCCCGATCCGCCGGCTTCCAGCACCGCGCGCTGGTCTTTCGCCTCGGCCATACCGTGGCGCTCGTCCAACCATTCCAGGCCGCGGTCCAAGAGCCAGGTCTTTACCTCGGTCAGGCCAAACATCTCTCGTACATCTTCCAAAGCGCGTTCGTGGTTGAACGGCTGACAGGAGAAAATGTCTATATTGATGTAATCCTTGCGGGGAAAGGTATGGATACTGATATGGCTCTCAGCGATTATAACGAACCCGGAAACTCCGGAATCTTCACTCTTGGGGGCCTCGTATTTCAGCACTTTAGGCTCAGTGATACGCGTCATATCCAAGGCGTCAGGATAACTGTACAAGAAATTTCGAACGAGCTCTTCGTCCCACATCTTGTCGATATTTCCGCCGTAGCCGTCGATAACCAGGTGCATCCAATCCTCGCGTAATTACTCTGTAAGATAGCCCAAAAACGAATTCACGCTCCTTGGCAAATTCAGTTGTATAGAATATCATCACTTGTGGTCAAGCACAATCAGCCTGACTAGGCTCACTCAGGCGAGCCTTTTAAGCGATTCGTGACTGAAGCCACCAGCAAAACTGTCCGGTAAAACAGCCCAGGAGACAGTCCCGTGAAATTATCCGGTGATTTAGTTTGGTGAAATAGTTTGCAGCCCGATATGATTCAGGCCGAGGGCCTAACTCACTACTACGGACCTTACCCTGCAATTCAGGACGTCAATTTTGGCGTGCGCAAAGGTGAAATTCTAGGGTTTTTAGGCCCCAACGGCGCCGGTAAGACCACCACCATGCGCATTATTACTGGTTTCGTACCTCCCACAAGAGGGACAGTAACCCTAGATGGCTTCGATGTGGTGGAACAATCTCTGGAAGCCCGCCGCCGTGTGGGCTACCTCCCGGAAACTGTCCCGCTGTACACGGATATGTCAGTAAATAGTTACCTCAAGTATATGGGCACCCTTAGAGGCATGTCCCCAAAGGCGATTAAATCCCGCTTGGGCGATGTAACTGACGTGTGCCGACTGGGAGATTACCGAATGACCCAGATAGGGAAGCTATCCAAGGGGTTTAGACAACGTGTCGGTATCGCCCAGGCAATTCTACACGAGCCCCAGGTGTTGGTCCTTGACGAGCCCACCATAGGCATTGACCCGATTCAAGTGGTGGAGACCAGGCGATTGATTCAGGAGCTTGGCAAAGACCAGACCGTGGTCTTAAGCAGCCATATCCTCCCTGAAGTTAGTATGATTTGTGACCGAGTTTTGATAATAAATGAAGGCCGTATCGTGGCCGAAGATACGCCCAAAAACCTGGCGGAAGGGCTCCAAGGTGTCGAACGTCTAGAGGTGGAAATTGGCGGACCGGTCGCAGAAGTGATCCCAGTCTTAAAAGACATCCGGGGCGTCACCGATGTGGTCCACGCAAATAGAGACGACCGCCACACGTACACCATACAAGCCGAGTCCGGCCAAGACCTGAGGGACGCCATTTCCCAAGCAGTTATTAGCAACGGTTGGAGCCTGCGCGGACTGCAGATGGTGGGAATGAGCTTGGAAGAGATTTTCCTTCGTCTTACCACCCATGAGGAGTTGTAGGGATGCGAACAGCCCAGG
>Ga0209403_10001073_pt1 | contig 36710 bp, 32 predicted proteins | sample ArcticOcean_MG_C_8_FD_187440 | JGI IMG/M metagenome (GOLD analysis project Ga0209403, IMG submission 187440) | Marine microbial communities from western Arctic Ocean - ArcticOcean_MG_CB11_86 (SPAdes) (version 2) | ecosystem: Environmental > Aquatic > Marine > Oceanic | place: Arctic Ocean...
ACGACGACGTCTCGGTTTCAGCTTCATCGAGGTGATGGTGGTCATTATCATCATCGGCCTGCTCTCCGGAGTTGTGGGGGTGTATCTTTTCAACGCCGCTGCCGAAGCGCGAGTGGACGTGAGCAAGACGCAGATCAAGGGCATCGAGACGGCCCTCGACCTCTACCGACTGCACAACGGGCGCTACCCCTCCACCGATCAGAGCCTCAAGGCGTTGCTGACCAAACCAGAGGTGGGGATCATTCCCAAGAACTGGAACGGCCCTTATTTGCGTGGCAACAACCTCCCCAAGGACGGCTGGGACAATGAGTTCCGCTACACCAGCAGCGATGGCAGAGAGCATGAGATCACCTCGATGGGGGCCGATGGCATTGACGGTGGCGCCGAACTGGACGCAGACATCAGTTCCAAAGACCTCTAAGCCTTCCAAGCGTCCCTCCGGATTCACACTGCTGGAGGTGATCGCGGCGCTTGCCGTGATGGCGCTGCTCATCGGGGCCGTCATCCCGCAGTTTTCCACCCTCTTCACCCCTGATCACGAACTCGTCTTCCAAAGCCTCGTCCGCAGTCTCAAGGTGCTGCGTAACGATGCGGTTTTCAAAAATCGCTCCTACCGCCTTGTTCTTGACGAAAAATCCCGCATCATCGAGTTCGAGCAACCAAACAGCAAAGGCGAGTACGAACCCATCGGAGAGGATCGTGTGCTGCGACCGATCCAAATCCCGGATTCACTGGAGGTGCTGGAGGCGACCCATGCGGATTTTGATTGTGACTCCGGTTCGTTCAGCACCTCCAGCACCGACCGTTTGGAGGTCCGCATTGACGGTTCCGGTTTTGTACAGCCCTTTGCGCTGACGCTGGGGGAGCGGGGGCAATCCCGCCGCTGGAGCATCTGCTCGCAGAATATTCTGGGCACGCTTGCCCTCAAGGAAATATGAACAATGCGCCGTCTTGGCTTCACCGTGCTGGAGGTGCTGATCGCCCTCTCCATCCTCACTCTCAGCCTCACCGCAATCTACCAGACCTACGGCACCGCCCTCTTCTCGCTCACAACCACGGACACCCTCTGGCGGGTGATGTCCCATATTCAGAACCGACTGCTCTTCCACGAACGCTCGAAGGCGCCACCTCCGGTTTCGGTTTCTCAAGGCGAGTTTCAGAGCGACCATGAGCTTGCGGGCTACCAATGGCTTCAGCTTGTGGAGGACGTGGAGCCGCTTCCGGGAGTCATCACTCGGCGGGTGCGTTATCGGCTGACGTGGGAGAAATCTGGGCGGGAACGCTCCTTTGAGGCGGATTTGTATGTCAAACCCGATTAAGCGACCCCTGCGGGGCTTCACCCTGTTGGAATTGCTCGTGTCCATCGCGCTGCTTGGCATGGTGGTGGGCTTGGTTTACACGGCGTTCTTCCAGCTTTCTGGAGCGACCCGTGGCGTCCAGGACACCCTCTCGGCGCGTCAGGAACTGCGCTTGCTCATGAAGATGGTGCTAGATGACCTGCAAGCCGTGCGCTACCTCAAGCACTGGGCCGCAGCGGGAAAAGACAAGGATCGCGTTTCCGGACTCAACGTCAGGCAGCAACAGGGGCCGAACAACGAGGATTCCGGCATCCTCTCCATGCACGCTGCCGTGCCCGCGAAATTTTACGAGTTTGACAAAAACAGCGCAGTCGGCGATCCGGAACTGCACGAAATCGGCTATTTTCTGGAGTACGACGCTGGCGAGCAAATCTGGAAGTTCATGCGCCGGGAGGATTTCTACCTTGATGACGAATTCACGGAAGGGGGCAAGCGGCAGGTGCTTTCACGAAGGGTGAGAAAATTCATTGTTGAACTCCGGGTCGCTGAGAAAGAAGCGGCATTTGGTGGAGGTTTTACAGATTTGTGGGAATCGGTGTGGCCCGCACAAACGCACGACTGTGTAACCAACAAGAATGTTGGTTGCCTTCCTCTGGCAGTGAAATTGACCATGGGGATTGGATTGAGTGAAGACGAAACCCTCGAGCAGACGCAGGAAATGAACCTGACGGTGCGTCCGCTCAATACGGAGTTGTTCAAGTGACATTGCCGAAATTCCCGGAACACGAGGAGGTGCTGCACTGGGTGTGGGCAGAGCAGCATTTTCGGACGGAGGACTTGCAGACGAGCGACGGTGAAGCGGTTGTGGTGGAATTTCCAGGCTGGGCCAATCGAGGGGCAGGGCCGGATTTTCAGGAGGCGCGTCTCCAGATTCAGGAGGCTTCCGGCGAGTGGGCCACACATGTTGGCGCGGTGGAACTGCATTTACGCAGTTCGGGATGGACTGCGCACGGCCACCACCGCAATCCGGACTACAACGGTGTGGTCCTGCATGTGGTGCTGTACCGTGACCGCAAAGCGTTGGCGTCACGGGAAGACGGGCTTGCGATTCCGGAGGTCGAACTGGCCCCGCTGCTGTGGGATGCGTCGTTCCCACCCCACAAGGAAGCCAAGGTGCGGATGCAAAAACTTGCGGCGCTTCCCGGACGTTGCGGCGTCATCGGCACACCACCAAACATTCGGCGGGTGGTGGAACATGCTGCCGAGCGTCGCTTGCTGACGAAGGCGACCGCATTGCTGGAACGCTGGGACGAGGGTGATCCGGAGGAACTGCTCTTCCAGCGCATCTTCCGTGCGCTTGGTTACTCCGCCCACGCTCAGCCCTTTGAGGAATTGGCAAAGCTCTACCCGCTGCAGGAACTGACTTCGCACTTGCGACAGCCAATCCGCAGCGCACGCGCCACTGTGCTTTCCCGCTGGTTCGGAGCGAGTGGACTGCTCGATTCCCGGCAACTTCCGAGCGGCCCGACAATCCGCCGAGAACTCCAGCAATGGCAATCCGAGTGGAAGGCACTGCCTCAGCAAGTCCGGGTGTCCAAGAAACTGCGGCAATCGTCCCGTCCGCAGAATGCTCCGGATCGCCGCTTGTTGGCGATGTTCCATCACTTGCGGCACGCCGCCACATCCGGGCTTACCGCGACTTGGCTTGAAGTGCTGGCCACACTGCAAGGACAAGCCGAACAACCGAAGTTCCGCAACTGCATTCTTGAAGCCAGTCTTGCACGCTTTCCTACCCCGGAATGGGAATCGTGGGAGCAGTTGGGGGATTCCGGAACCTCGACTCGGCTGGTGGGACAGGATCGTCTGGTGATCATCTGGGGCAACGCGCTGTTGCCTTTTTTCTTGGCACAAGCTCGTCGTCAGCAGGACACGGCGTTGGAACATCTGCTCTTCCGGATTTTTCTTGTGTTGCCGCCTGAAACGGACAATCGCATCACGCGCTTCATGCAGCAGCGACTTGCGATCAAACCCTCACCCCAGTCTCCGGAAAGCCTTGGGCACCGTCAGGGACTGATCCAGATTCATGAGGATTTCTGTCGCAATTTTCACCAAGGCTGTCGGCGTTGTGAGTTGCCGGATTTGGTGAGTTTCCGTTAAAACTCAGAAGAGTCCGCTGATGGTGAACTCGAAGCGGTCGGGGGATTCGTAGCTGCGCGGGTCGAGTTTGGAGCCGTATTCAAAGCGCAGCACACCGACCGGCGTGATCACTCGCACTCCAAAGCCGGCACTGCGGCGCAGGTCCAAAAACGCGGGTTCCTTTTCTCCCAGCAGGCTGTACTGCACGCTCTCCGCGTTGACGTTCCCTGCATCCAGAAACACGACACCCCGCACAAAGCTGCGCTCGTCCTGACTGAGCGGGAAAATCAGTTCAAGGTTGAAGATGCGCTCGGCGGTGCCTCCGCCCACAAGTTGGGCCTTCTGGTCGGAACTCAGGTTGACGGTGCGTTTGTCGCGGGTGGTGGTGGAGTTGTCCGCATTGATGATGGTTTCGAGGTTGTGGGCGTAAACCGCTCCACCGTAGGGTCCGGCGATGCGGAAGTAATTGTGGCCGCGCACGGTGTTGATGCCGCCGATGCGGTAACGTTCCTCGCTCGGAATGGCTTCGCTGCCCTGTTGGGCGAGGATTCCGAGTTGCGCCTTGGCCATCAGGATGAGGGTACGCGTGGGGTTGAGTGACCAGAATTGCTGGTAGTTGTAGCGGTATTCCCGGAAGTGGACGGTGCCCCCGAAGGGACGCCCGGTCTGGGTGACACTCAGGCTGCTTTTGATGCCCTCTGAGGGGAAGACCGGATGGTTGACCGAATTCCAGCTAATGCCCGTGGTCACGGAGCGCTTGAAGACGTCGGTGGCGTTGTCGGACTCGTAGAGGCGGTTGAGGGCACTGACTGAAACCGAAGCCCGCAGGTTGCGGTAATAGACCGGAACGCTGAAGCCGAGGCTGTACTGGTTTTCTGTGATGCTGCCGCGCTTCAACTCCGTGGAATCCGTGGAATTGCTACGGGAGAAGGAGATGGTGGAGGACACCTGCGACTCAAACAGTCGGGGGTCAATGAGAGTGATGCTCAACTGGTTGGTGGTTGATTTCTCCGCAAACTGCGCACTCAAGCGCAGGGTGCGTCCGGTGCCGAGGATGTTGCCCTTTGAAAGCGAAAGTCCGCCGCTGAATCCGGAAAGGTCGCTGAAGCCCATCTGCGCCTGAAAGGTGCCAGTCTGCGTTTCCTTGAGGCGAGCGAGGATGTCAAGGATGTTGTCGGCATCGGCGCGTCGGGAGCGGTTCAGCGTGAGTCCTTGCTCGAAGAAGCCGAGGCGCTGGATATTCTCTTGGCTGAGCCGCAGTTTCTTGCCGTTGAACAACTCGCCTTCCAGCACATCGAATTCGCGCCGGATGACGTGATCCTTGGTTTCGGCGTTTCCTGCGATTTCCACCCGCCCGATGTACGCTTTCTCGCCCTTGATGAGCTGGTAAGTGACATCCACGGTCTTGTTGTCCTCATGGATGGTCTGACGCGGGATCACGCGGGCAAAGGCGTAGCCCTGCTCTTGGTACGCTTCGTTGAGAAGCGAACGGTCTTGGTTCTGGAGGAAGGGATTGTAAACCTCACCCTCTTCCAGTTGCAGCTTTTCCAGCAACTCCTGCTTGTCGCCGAGGATGTCTCCGGAAATATCAATCTTGCCCGTGAAATACTGGTCGCCCTCGGTGATGTGGAGTCGCAAATCAACGCGGGTGTATTCCGGGTTGTGGATGAAGGTGACTTTCGGTTTGTCCAAGAAGACCTTGATGTAGCCGTTTTTGAGGTAGCGCTGGGTGATGAGCGCAAGGTCTTGGTTGACCATCTCCTCTTGAAAGATCCCGGAGTTGTTCATCCAAGGGAAGCAATCAATCTCGGCACTGAGGATGAGGCGTTTGATCTCAAGTTCGGAGAGGAACTCGGTTCCGGAAACCCGGATGTCGGTGAGGAAGACACTGGGGCGCTCCGTGACCTCGATGAACAGTCGATACTGCTCCGGGGTTTGCTTCTCGATGCGGCTGCGGATGACGACCCGCGAAAAACCCTCCTTGCGGTACTCGTTGCGGATGATCTCGATGTTCTGCTCAACCTTGAATGGATCGTAGAAATCCAGCGCCTTGACGGTCAATTTCTCAAGGGTCTGGTCTTTCGAGACTTGCACAATTCCGGTCACGTTGACCTCGGAAAGGCGGGGACGCTCCTGCACGACAAAGCGCAGACGATAGCCATCCTCGATGGGTTCGACCTCGGCGCGGGCATCCACGAACAGTCCCATTTCGTAGATCGTTTGGAGGTCTATGCGGATGTTGCGGCGGTCCAGCGGGTCGCCGACTTGGCTTTCTAATTGATGGAGGATTTGCGCAGCCTCCAAGTCAGAGGTTCCAGAAATTTCGATATCCTGAATGAGGTAGGACTGTCCGAGGACGAAGCTCGGCAGACACGCCAGTAGTACAACCAGCCACAGTCTGCCTCGGAGCATTTGACGAAAAACAGAGAACAGAGAACAGAGAACAGTTATCAGTGAACGGAGAACAATCGATAACTGATCACTGATAACCGATGACCGACAACTGATAACTGATGACGGATAACTGTTCACTGTTCACTATTCATTGTGTGGGGCGGAGGGAGCCGTCCTCCAGCCGCAACTGGCGGGCCATGCGTTGGGCGAGCGCCAGATTGTGGGTGATCATCACCAAGGTGCCGTTGCGCTCGCGGTTGAGGTCGAGCAGGAGGTCCACGACTTGGGTTCCGGTCTCGATGTCCAAGTTGCCGGTCGGCTCATCGGCAAGCAGGATTTCTGGATCGCCCACCAATGCCCGCGCCACGGCCACTCGCTGTTGTTCTCCTCCGGAAAGCTGATTGGGCTTGTGCCCCGTGCGCTCGTCCAACCCCACCTGCCCCAGCAAATGCTTGGCCGCCTTCTGTGCTTGTGAGGACGAGTGCCCCCGAATGAGCAGGGGCATGGCCACGTTTTCTAGTGCAGTGAAATCCTGAAGCAGTTGATGGAACTGGAAGATGAAGCCGATGTGACGGTTGCGGAATCTGGCCCGGGCGTTGCGCGAGAGCAGATGGAGCGGTTCGCCCTGAATCAGCAGGTTCCCGGAATCCGGAGGTTCCAGTGCGCCCAGCAGGTGCAGGAGCGTGCTTTTTCCAGCACCGGATGCCCCCACAATCGCCACCGAATCCCCGGCTTCCGCCTGAAAATCAAGCCCCTTGAGGATTTCGAGGTGACGACCCTCGCCGTCGAGATAGCTCTTGTGGAGTCCGGAAACGTCGATCTGCATCCGCAGGATGAGGAAAAATCCGTAAACTTTTTAGCATACGGAATCACGGATGCAGTCTCAAACGCTTTTCTGTTTTGGTCGTCGGACATGCCGGAATTCTTTTGTTTGGCAACTGCTTTGGGACGATTCATTTTGGCTCTCCACTGACGATAGAGAGGTCAGTTTCCAACCGGACCATGCTGAACCCGCCCAAGATTTTCCAGAAAGGCGTTTTCGAGAAAAGCCAAGCAGGAGCAGGCGATGAGGTTTTCAGGAATCGGAGTTTTGGCGGTGGGGCTGGGCGTGTTGTGGGTTTCGGCGGTTCAGGCGCAGCAAGATTGGGCTTCACGCAAGCGGACCGGGAGCGGATGGTGCGCATGGAGACCACGCTCCAGATGTTCATGGAGTCCATAAATCGGCGCTTTACAGAACAGCGTAAGGACATCAACCAGCGCTTTGAGCAGGTGATGCTGACCCTGCAAATGATCGCCGCTGTTTTCACCGCGTTCTTCCTTGCGATGCTAGGCTATGCCTGGTGGGACCGTCGCACCATCGTCCGCAAGGCCAAGGAGGACACGCTGGAGGCTCTGGCAAAACGGAGGAAAGCAGAAAAAATGCGCTGGTGGAACAGGTGGTTGCCGAAGTTATTCGCCGTTTAGAATCCCGCAAAGCAGCCCTGTCCCAATCGGAACCACTTCCGGCGACGAGCTAACGGGAAGCAGCAAGAGCCGGGCAAGCACAATCAGAGCATGCTTTTCCTCGTCAGCCGACTCGTTCCCTGTTTGGAGCGTGTTCGGCTTTTTTGTTTTCGGTGTTCGGTTTTCAGTTCTTCCGCCGCAGATTTACGCGGAGGTTCACGGATGCTTGGGTTTTTGATCCGCGAGGTCCGTGGCGTTGGCCCGTTTGCGTGGCACGGTGCACCTGCTCAACTGTAGAGCGCGTCAATTTGTGTTTGGAACTGGTCCTCGACAACAGTGCGCTTGAGCTTGAGTGTGGGGGTGAGCAGGCCGTTGTCAATGCTCCACTCCTCGGCGAGCAGTGCGAAATTTTCGGGCTGCTCAAAGCCGGCGTAGTCGGCTCCGTAGCGGGTGAGTTCCTGCTGAAGGCGTTCCCGGATGCGCGGCTCCTGAAGCAACGCCTCGCCGCTTCCGCCGAGGCTTTCGGAAACCGCAAAGTCCTCCACCGTCTCTATTTCCACGACAATCAGCGCGACCGTGTGTGGGCGATTGAGCCCGGTGACGAGGATCTGGTTGATGAAGGGGCTGAGCTTGAGCGATTCCTCTAACGGGGCCGGGGCGACGTACTTGCCGTTCTCCAGTTTGAACTGTTCCTTGACGCGCCCGGTGATGTAGAGGTAGCCCTCTTCATCGAGGTGCCCAAGGTCGCCGGTGCGCAGGCCTCCGTCTGCCGTGATGGTGGCTTCTGTCAGTTCCGGGAGGTTGTGGTAGCCCAACATGATGACCTCGCCATAGGCAATCACCTCGCCATCTTCGGCTTTGGAGCCTTCTACGGATTTGTCAATTTCGATGCGCACTCCAGAAATCGGCTTGCCCACCGAGCCGAATTTGCGGTTGCCCTTGTAGTTGATCGTGAGAGCGGCGGTGTTTTCGCTGAGACCGTAGCCCTCGTACACATCAATGCCGAGGTCGTTGACGAACTCTGCGACCTCTGGACTGAGCGCACTCGCCCCACTGACCGCCATGCGCAGGTTGCCGCCGAAGCGTTGCTGCACCTTTTTGAAGACAATCTTGCGGGCAAGGCCGAGCAGCAGTCGATCCATTGCACTCAACGGTTGTCCTGTGCGCTCCAACTTGGCGCGGCGCAGTCCGCCGTAGAACAGGTTTTGAATGAATCCGGGTTTCTCCTTCATCTGGCCCTGCAAGCGCTCGTGGATGCGGTTGTACACGCGAGGCACGGCGAAGAGCACGGTGGGTTGGACGAGTGCCAGTTCGTCCACAAGGGTGTTGACGTCTTCAACGAGCGCGGCGCTGCCGCCTTCTTGAATGAGTCCATGAACCTCGGCGACCTGTCCGAAGATATGCGCCCATGGCAGGAAACAGAGGGTTTTCATCTCGGCGGGTTCCCAGCCCTTGCGCAACAGCGGGATGCCTGCGGCGGTTTGCACGAGCATGTTCTTGTGGCTCAGCACGACCCCCTTGGGGTGTCCCGTGGTTCCGGAGGTGTAGATCATGCCCATCGGCGCGTCCAGTTCTGGAGAACTGGATGCGGCGGGTACTTGCTCGCCGACCACACAGAGCCGATCGAAGGTCTGTTCGGCGCCGCTGCCTTCCAGCAGCACGACGTGCCGCATCGAGCTGATCTGTTCCGGAAAGGTCTTGGTCTGTTCGTAAATTTCAGAGTTTGCGGTTAGCAACACCCGCGCTCCGCAGTTGCGGGTGATGAACTCCCACTCCTGGAGCAGTTGTGTTTCGTACATTGGCACATACTGCGCGCCAAGGCTGTAGGTCGCATACGCCCCCACCGCCCACTGCAAGGTGTTGCGGCTGATGACCGCGACCTTGTCCCCCGGCTCCACACCCAGCGCGGCGAGTCCGCCCCGGAACTGCTCGACCAGTTTTCCAAATTCACGATAGCTCGTCCAAGCGTATGCTCCACCTCGTTTGGTTCCGTAGAGCGGACGATCCGCGTACTTCTGCACGGAGTCCTCCAGCATCTCCACCAAGTTCTGGTACTGAATCTTGACTTCACCCATGGTCCTCTCCCGATTGTGGTGGTCTGTGTTTCCACACGCTTGCCCATTGTAAGTGTATTTCCGGGCAATGCAATAGTCCTCTTGTGGAATTTTTGACGTTCTCCAAAATCCGCGCTAATCTTCTGTGAGGGTAAGGTGGAGGTTCTGCACACTCGCGGAACCGAAACCCTGGACCGATTCCGGAACAAGGCAACCTCCGAGTTGCAGAAGGTGCTGGGTGTGCGGTCAAGGTGAGATTGCCGAATCCGGTTCCATCCCTCGTATCGATTTCGAGGCTCGACGGGTGCTTGACGACCGCGACCTCTTCCGCATCCTCAGTGCGCAGTTGGAAGCGTGACAGCCTCCAAAAAATGCGGACCAACCCCCTCGTTGGAGTTGGCGCCCGGAGTGCGGGCGGGCAACACGCGGACGCTGGCGCGGCTGATCACCCGCATTGAGCAAAAACGGTTAATCAACACCACCCACTGGAAAGAAAATGCCGATTTACAGCATTGGAGAACACCTCCCACAACTGCACGAATCCGTCTATCTCGCCCCCGGCGCCTGCGTGATTGGCAAAGTGACCATTGGGGCCGGAAGCTCGGTGTGGTTCAACTGCGTGGTGCGTGGCGACGAGGCCACAATCACGATTGGCGAGGACAGTAACATTCAGGACTTGAGTGTCTGCCACATCGACCCCGGCAAACCCTTGGTGCTGGGAGACCGCGTCACCATTGGTCACCAGTGTGTGATTCATGGTTGTGTGATCGAGGATGACTGCCTGATTGGCATGGGAGCGGTGGTGATGAATGGCGCCCACATCGGTCGGGGCAGCATCGTTGGAGCGGGAGCGGTGGTTCTGGAAGACACGGAGATCCCCCCGTTTTCCCTTGTGGTTGGCTCTCCGGCCAAGGTCCGGAAAACCTACGACGAGTCTGTGCTCAAGACCATCAACCGCGCCTCCACGACCTACATGGAACGCGCGCAACGCTATGCGGAGATTTTGCAGGAACCGGCTGGTTCCGGCTGGCGCTGAGACCCCGGAAGCCCCGCCGCTTTTGCTGAACTTGAACGGAGGAGTTCGGTCACTCCTCCTCCCGCAGGGCATCCTGCAACTCCGACTGGAAGGTTGTGGGCACGGCCGGAAGCCCGCGGATTCGGGATCGGGGTTGGGTGGCGCGAGACACCGGATGGTTCCGCCTTGGGTGAGGAAGTCCCGCACGGCGGCGTCCACCTGCTCGCGGGAGACTTGCGGGGCGGGAGAGCGGAGCAGGGAGGGGAAGACGGGATAGGGATTGAAGTGCCTCATCCGGGCACCGTCATGGGGGTTGTCAGAGACGGGGCGGCTTGCCAAGCGTGGCCGCGCCAGCAGCACCTCCTGTCGGATGGGCTTGGGCAGGTAGTCCTCCGCCCCGGCTTGGAAGCAAGTGTCTAGCAGCGGGTCGCGCTCCTCGTGAGTCAGGACGACCACGGGGATACTACCGAACTCCGGGTGCGCCTTGAACTCACGCAGCATCTGCAGCCTGGGGTTGGTCGGCGAAACTGTCTTGCTGCTAAGTTATGTGTTTAGCGTCCCATTTGAGAGCGCCAACGGCGCGTCGTCATACCAGCATGGGGCAGTGCCCCATGAAAAGAAGTGCCACCCGCCGAGAGAGGGCTGAAGGCCCGGAGCATTCCGGGCAGTCTGGAACGGGCTTTCAGCCCTTTGCCTTTCGTGGCCCACCGCTCATGGGGCGTTGCCCCATGCTGGTATTGTCCGGGCCGTTGGCCCTCAAACAAACACGCTAAACACATACGCTGCTCAGGCGGAACGAAGCTACGAATTTGGTCTCTCAAGCGACTTGCGGGGTCGGTTCGTGAACCGCAACCGAATCTTGATGGTGCTTGAGGAAGGAGACCACCGTCTGGAGTTCCGTCATGGAGAGGTCCGTGAGGGAGGCGTGTTGGGTGTGCAGGGTGCGGTTGAGAAACTGGAGTTGGGCCGAGTTGTCGTGGTAGCCCAAGCGCACCAGTTTTTGTTCCAGCGCGGAGTAAATCGAATGGACGTTCGGAGTTGACTCCGCAGGCTGTGCGGGGGCTTCCGACAAAACCGATGCTGATGCCTCTGTGGGCGGGTCTCCCGGCAGGGAACTGCGGGCAAACGCGCGGCGTTCCTGAATCAGCTCCACCGAAACGATGAGCGTGGTGATGAGCAGGGACAGCAGGCAGAATCCCAGCAGCATGGTCTCCATGACAATTCCTAAATAGGCGTGAGCATTGGGGCGCCATCGCCCCCTCCTTGGGGCAATGGGGAACAGGGGCCGGGCAAGCTTTTCCTCCCCGGACACCGCTTGAGTCCCCCCTGCCTAAAGCACAAAGCAGGCCAAAATTACTTCCGGTCTGGTCCCACTCAGGGTTCTGAGGAAACGCCTCAAAAACTGGTATGCTTTTTGCGCAGGCAGAAGTGATGAACTATCAAGACCTGAAATGTCGGACCCTCTCTTGAAACCCCCGCCTCCTGTTGACCTGAAACGCACCGCCCGGCAGCGGACGGGCGAGTCACTGCGTCACAATGTGCTGGCGGGTAATCTCAGCGCGATGGAATCGCAACTCCAGCACTTGATGGCGTTGTGTCAGGACAAGCAAGGTGGGGACCGGAAGGTGTTGATGAAGTGCCTTCAGCACGCGGAACTGCTGGGCTTTCCTGTGGTGGTTCCACGTCGCCGTTGTGTGCTCACGATCCGGGAGATGCTGCGCATGCTGGAGTTGGGATTCCGACTGGGCAAGGTGGATGAACGCTTTGAGATCAAGCTGATTGGCGGGCGACGTTTGCCCTACTACAAGGGTCGGGAAATTCCCGAGTCGAAATGGGGCAGCCCCCGCATGTGCGTTCTCAAACACAACGCCTGCACCGCGCTATTGCAGACCTTCCGGGAAGCGCAATTGCACGCACACGATGCCCTCCGTCCCACGCAGGCCAACCGTCGTGTGAACGCGAAACGCAGTCGGCAAATCAAGGAGGAACTGGAGGAACTGATGTTCGATTTCAAAGTGCCCACACGCTTTGATCTCGCCTCGCCTCCGCTGCTGAAACCGGACACCTCCAGCTTGGTTTCTCAGGAACGGAAAACCCAGCACAGCGCTCTCCCCGCTGCGGCGAAACATGCGTTGGCCTTGCAGCAGGAAGGCAAGTTGCCCTCGTTGCTAAATCCGGAAACGCAACAGGCGCTGCGATCCGTGAAGCACACGGTGGTTATCCTACTCGATGTCAGCGCTTCGACCTTTGAGCGCGAGATTTTCAAGATGGCGAACCTTGGTTGCGCGGCGTTGCTCAACACGCTCAAACAGTTGCTTCCCAAGGTTTCGGTTTCGGTCATTCCCTACAGCGACTCCGCCCAACATTCCCAGCAAGAGATCGACAGTTTCCTCTCGCCCGGAGGCACCACCGCCTACGATGCCGCCTTTGAAGCGACTCAGGGATTGCTAGCGAAGGCGAAGGGATTGCGTTCGGTGATTCACCTGACCGACGGTCTCCCGAACAGCTTGGATGATGCTCAAGCCGCCGCTCAGCGTTTTCAAGCGTTGCACATCCAGTACGGGCAGCTCATTTTCGGGCACACCAAGCGCGTGGGCGACCTTGCCGACTACCTTCAGGTCGAAGCGGTTGCGATTCCGGGAGCCGAACGGGAACCCACACGCTATGAGCGTTACATCCGCTGTTTCACCTCGGTTGCTGAGGCGTGCAGCGGTGTGCAGACGGTGCTTTGGGTGATGTGCGAGCTTCCGGATTCACTGTTTTCCCTGATGGATCTTGTTTTGGGCTGCGGTTTCCTCGAACACCATCCGGAGTACCAACACCTGCAAACCACCACTGCTGCCGCTGTCTGAGCGGTTTCCGATCCCCGCCGAGAGCTCCCGACCACCTGCCTTTCTGGCCTTCCTGCTGCTGGCATTGAACTTGTATTGCTTTGGCACCTTGGACCATTGTACCCAGATTGCTTGAGCTACCCATGAAACGATCCCGGATTCGCCGCCAATTACTCGCCGTCGTCAGCCTCGCGCTGCTCGTGTGGGCTGATGCTGCGCTGGCTGTGCGGGTCAAGGACATCGCGGCGTTGCGCGGAGCACGAGACAACCAGTTGATCGGCTTTGGCATCGTCGTGGGTTTGGACGGCACGGGGGATTCTCCGGACAGCCTGCTCGCCCGCAAGCCGATCGTCAACGCTCTGGAACGCATCGGCATCAGCCTTGGTAGTCAGGACATTCAGGGTCAGAGCGTTGCGGCAGTGTGGCTGACCGCAACCCTGCCGCCCTTTGCAAAATCCGGACAGCGCCTTGATGTCACAGCGGCAACGCTGGGGGATTCGATCTCGCTGCGTGGCGGGATTTTGCTGATGGCCCCTTTGCGTGGACCAAATCGGCAGGTGTACGCGCTGGCTCAGGGGCCGGTTGCCGGAATTCCGCGCGGTGTGAGTCGCGCCGAAGCCCTGCCTCCGGAAGAACTGGCGAACCTGCCCATTGGCTCACGGATGGTGGCGTCGGTGGGGATGGTGCCCGGAGGAGCGATTGTCGAGCGCGAGACTAACCTCAACCTCAACAGCCGCGCCCGACTTTTTATGAACCTCGACCGTCCGGATTTCACGACGGCATTCCGGCTGGCGAAGCTCATCAACCAGAACCTCGGCATCCGGACGGCTCGTGCCAAGGATGCGGGCACCGTGGAGGTGTTGGTTCCGGACAGTTACTTGGGAAACACCGTTGAACTGGTGTCCTACATCGAGAACTTGGAGATCACGCCGGATAGTGTTGCGCAGGTTGTGCTGGACGAGCGTTCTGGAACCGTCGTGATGGGCGGCAGTGTCCGGATTTCCCCGATTGCAATTTCTCAGGGCGGACTCAAGGTCGAGGTCAAGATCCCACAGCCTCCCACACAGAACGAACAAGGGGAGTCGGTTGCACAGGAAATCACCGTGCAGTCAAACGTGATTCTCTTCAAAGGTGGAGCTGATCTCAAGGAGATCGTTGATGGCTTCAATAAAATTGGCGCGTCCAGCGACGACCTCATCGAGGTTCTCAAGGCGATCAAGGCCGCTGGGGCGCTGCACGCAGAACTTGTGATTCGCTAGAAAGAAGACATGATCCCTCCTCTTCAAAACGGTACGGCCTTTGTGATGAACCAAGAGCAGCAGCGTCTGGACAGGCTGCAGAGCGCGCAACTGAGCGACGAGCAGAAACTCCGGGAGGCGGCCAGCGACTTTGAGGCGATCTTTGCGCAGCAGATGTTGAAATCCATGCGGGAGGCCACACTGAAATCGGACCTCATCAAGGTTTCTGAGGGGGAGCGGGTGTTCCGGGAAATGCTGGATCAGCACCGCTCCGAACAGTTGGCCGATTCCGGCTCGCTGGGTTTGGGTGAGATGATCTACAAGCAACTCCAGCCCCACTTGTGAGAATGACTCAAGTTTTGTGGCCAAGTGCCGATAAGGTTAGTGAGACCATCAACTTTCCAAGCCCGCAAGGCTTGGGGTTGGTCTGGGGGATCACTCCCCCTTCTGTCCGCACGGTGAGTGTAGACCGCAGTCGGCACACCGGATGGGAGCACTGTTTCAGTGCTTGCATCCGGGGACGTCGGGCCTTAAGCTGAAGGCCATGCTGCGGACTTGCCGTCAGCAACCATTGTCACGTAAGAGGTGGACATGAAGATCACTGGCCAGCAACCCACGGTGCTCCAAGATGTCAAGGGAGGACACCGCAGGGATTTTGAGCAGGCGCAGCTCCGTGAGGGCGGCTTGCAGCCGGAGAGTTCGGTGAGGGCTGAAACCTTCACCCTGAATAAAATGAAGCTCCGCCTTGAGGCTGAGCCGGAAGTTCGTGCCGATAAGGTCGCGGAATTGAAGGCGAAGCTCAAGAGCGGGGAATACGAGGTGGATTCACAGAAACTGGCACGTAACTTGTTGCTGGAAGGACTTCAGGAAGGTATTTCCTGAAGTCACCCCACCACATCGAGGCGCGTCAGTCTTCTGGGATCCCCGCTTTTGAAGGGATATCTTGACCCCAATGCTGGAACGGCTGACCGCCATCCTTCACCAAGAAGTCGAGCTGCATGAGCAATTGCGGAACCTGCTGGAGTCCGAAGCGCAGAGCTTTGGTTCCGTGTCGGGTTCGGAGTTGCTGCGGCTTCAAGTCTCCAAACAACGCCACAGCCGCAAGATTGAACGGCTGGAGCGCGAGCGCCTTCAAGTCGTCCGAAAACTTGCTGACGACTGGGGCGTGAATCCTCAAGAACTCCGTCTGCGCGCCATCATCGCCCGCATTGAGCCAAAACAGGCTGACGAACTCCGGGATTGCCACGAGCACCTCACCCAACTGATCACGGAAATCCGCGAACGGGCTGACCGCAACTCCACCGAAGCGGGTGCACGCTTGCGCTCCGTCGAAACCGCTCTACGTTTCATGGTGGAACTCCACGGCCAGCAGCAGACCTACTCCGGAGTTGGAGAGTTGCAACATGCCGGGAGTAAGATCGCCCGCGCTGCCATTTGAGTCCCGTGATGTCAGCTTCGTTCCGTAAGGTGCCGCAATGCCAAGTCTGAACAGTGCCCTCAATATGGGCAGCCGCGCCATGAGTGCGAGTCAGCGTGCAGTGACGACCGCGGGGCACAACATTGCCAACCAGAACACCGAGGGCTTTTCGCGCCAGCAGCAAAGCACCCAGACTGCGTTTCCGCAACCTAACGGGATTGGCAACGGCACCGAACCTTCGCCGACGACTCGGGTGTTTGACCGCTTTGTGCAGAGCAAGATCGTGCAGGAAACCCCACGGTCCGGGGTTTTCACCACCCGTGAAGAGTTCTTCTCAAAGCTGGAGCTTGTCTTCAGTGAGATGAGCGACAGTGGGCTGCACCGGGCGATGAACGACTTTTGGAACTCGTGGAGTCAGTTGGCCAACCAGCCGGAATCGGACGTGGTGCGCACACGAGTTCGGGATCAGGGCGACACGCTGGCTACGCGCTTTCGGGAGAGGCACGCGCAGTTGCAGTCGTTGCGCAAGGAAGCCGATGCCCGCATTCAAGGCGCAGTGAACCAGATCAATAACCTTGCCCAGCAGGTCAAGGAATTGAACCGACAGATTTACAGCTACGAGATCAGCGGGCACCAAGCGAACGACGCCCGCGATGCCCGGGAATTGGCAGTGGAAAAACTCTCCAAGCTGGTGGATGTCAACATGATCGAAAATTCCAACGGGCGCACCTCGGTGATCATTGGACGCGATTGGACACTCGTGGAGGGGGATCAGGTGTTTGAACTCGATGCCACTTTGCGTGGTGGGGAGGCGGGCATGGTGAGCATTGACGGCATCGCTACCCACGACCACCGTCGTGACCTCACCCGCAGCTTCCGGGGCGGGCAGATGACCGAACTCATCCAGATGCGTGACGAGACCATTGTTGGCTACATGAACCAACTGGATGAACTCGCCTTTGGCGTTGCCACGAAAGTCAACCAGCCTCATGCGACCGGAACGGGGATCAGTTCTGCGACTGACCTGCTGAAGAGCGCCTACGCACTCACTCCGGAAGCCCGTGCCCAGCCCATGCCGTTTCTCCAAGACGGCGTTTTCCAACTCCACCTTGTGGACCGCGACAACAGCATTCTGGAAACCTACGAGATTGAGGTGCAGGCCGGAGTGGATTCGTTGGAAGACATCGTGAAGCGCATCAACCAGACGGTCAACGATCCCAATTTGCTGGCTGCGTCCATTGGAGAAGACGGCTCCATGTTCTTGGAAAGCGGGCAACCACGACGCTTCATTTTTGGAGATGACCAAACCGCCATCACTCAGGTGATGGGTTTCAATAGTTTCTTTGAAACACTCAAGGGAGCCGCCGATCTTCGGATCAGTCCGCGCATTCTTGAGGATCCCAATGCCATTTCTACCGGACGGGACCTCATCCCCGGGGACAATCAGGTTGCCCTCGCTATTGCCAAGCTGCAAAACCAGCCGACGATGCGAGATGAGACAGTCACGTTTGGCGAGTACTATAACAGCATTTTGGGTGACATTGGACTCAAGGTTCAGCGCAATCAGGTGGAGAAGGCGCAGCAGGACAACATGGTTCAACAATTCCGGGAGATCCGCAGTTCGATCAGCGCGGTCAACATGGACGAGGAGTTGGCCGACATGATCCAGCATCAGAAGGCTTACGAGGCATCGGCGCGCTATGTGAGTACGGTTGACGAGATGATGCAGACCCTCATCAATATGTGACGATGCGAGTGACCGAAGTCGCCAAGCGCGAACAAGTGATGGGCAACATCCAGCGTAACTCCGCGAAATTGCAGGAGTTGCAGATGCAGATGGCATCCGGCCAGCGCATCAATCGCCCCTCGGATGATCCGATGGGCGCAGTCAAGATGCAGGACATTGTCACCAAACTCTCCACCAACGAGCAACTGCGGGGCAACCTTGCTGAAAACGTTTCCTTTTTGGAGCGCAGCGAGTTGGAACTGGGGCAGATGCTGGAAATTCTTGGCAAGGTGCGCACCTTGACCCTCTCGCAGTCTGGCAGCGATTCCAACGATGAATCTCGGCTGATGACCGCCCGCGAGTTGAGCGCGTTGCGCAAAGGACTGCTGGATGCCGGAAATGCTCGTGAGGGCAAACTTTATGTGTTTTCCGGGGTGAAAAGCCTCACGCCGCCGCTCAAAAAGAATTTGCCCCATCAGCCCGCAAAGGTCGAAACCACTGGAATTTTGCAGCAGGACATCCGGGAATTGCTCGATGTCTCGCAGTTTCGGGCACAGTTCGACGGACACTCCTCCAACGACTACCGTATTCGCATCACAAAAACTGGACTTTTCGGACAGGCCCGCTGCCAGCTTTCCGATGATGGTGGCAAGACGTGGACCGAAGACGAGGTGCTACGCCCGGCAGTTCACATGTTCAACCCCAAGGGGCGTCCGGACGACCGCGTGTTCCTGCGTTTCTCCGACGAGGAGGGGCGCTTGGGGAATCAGTCGGCGGGCTACTTTGACATCGATCTGGACCGCGTGATTGATTTTGACGTGGAGGAGATGGACCAACTGCTGGGGTCGGAGGCACAGGGAATTGTCTTCCCGGAAGGCATGGAGTTTATCTTTGCCAAGAACCCCGAAGTGGACTATGTCGGGTCTCCGGAGAAGAAAGAGATCATGATTGCCACCGGGGTCACGTCCCTTTTGGGCGTGACGGCGGAAGAGGTGCTGCTGGGCAAGGGCGAGGGGGAGGTGGATGCCTTCTCCCTGATCGCCTCACTGGAGCGCGCCATGCTGGAAAACGATGGCACTGCTATTGCAAAACGCTTGGGAGAGCTTGAGCTGGCCGAAAAGCAGATTCTCAAGCGTCTGGCCGACACCGGAAATCTGGTGCGCGAACTCCAGACAGCTGAGATGAAGCTAGAAGACCAGACCTTTGAGCATGAGAAGCGTTTGTCGGAAATCCGGGACGTGGATCTCGCGAAAACCTCCTTGGAGGTGAATACTGCCGAGGTCAACAACCGACTGGCGTTGGACACGGGTAGCCGTCTGATCCAACCCACCCTTGCGGATTTCCTGCGCTGATCGGCGTTGTGATAGTAATCGTCCCCGCATGGGCACAGTTCTGGTGAATTTACCGCCACCACCGGAACAACAAGTTGTGCCTGCTGGGGAAAATCCAGTGGACAGGCATGCTGATACTGACAAGGAAGTCGGGTGAAAGCATCACGATCGGGGATGACGTTAAAATCACGGTCATCGAAGTCAAGGGCAAGCAAGTCCGGATTGGCATCGATGCTCCGCGAAGCTACGTGATCCACCGCGAAGAGGTCTACATCCGCATTCAGGAAGAGAACAAGCGAGCCGCCGCCGAATCACCGGTGTCGCTCAAGAACCTCAAGGGGTTGTTTAGTAAAAAGTGAGGGTGATCCGGAACTTCCGGAAGCCAGAGGAAACCGCGCCGGGTTGACCGTCGTACTTGTCAAAAGGGAATCATGAAGATTCAGACCACGCGATTTGGAGAAGTCGAAATTCAGGAGAGCGAAATCCTGACCCTGCCCAATGGCATGTTGGGGTTCACGAGTGATCGACATTTCGCCATACTGGAGGACGAGTCCGGGTCTCCGTTCCAGTGGATGCAGTCGCTCGACAATCCTGAACTGGCGTTTGTCACCATTGATCCGGATTTTGCGATCTTGGACTACCAGATTGAGGTCTCCTCCGAACACCTCAAGAAGCTCGACACCGAAAATCTGGAGGATGTGAGCGTCCGGGCGATTGTGACAATGACCCGTGATTTGAAAGATGTCACGATCAACCTTCAGGGGCCGCTGCTTTTCAACTTCGACAAGAAGTTGGGTATGCAGATGGTGATCGCCAACGGACACTACAACACGCGGCACCTCCTCTTTGGTGATAAGCTGGAAGTCCCCGTTGCTCAGACCGAACAGAAAAAGCCCGCCCGCAAGAAGCGCGTTGTGGCGGCTTGATCCGTCTACCCTCTTACACTACTACTCCCTCCAACTCCCGCAACTTTCAATCACGGTTGCGGGAATCCCTGTGATCCTCGACCCCACACGATGAGCCGCTGACACGGTTTATGATGTCGAGGTCATTCAAAGTGAATGGACACCTTGAGGGCACCTGCGTCCTGTGGCGCGTGGGCAAGGTGCATCGCTTTTTCGATGTCTTCCACGCTGAAGATGTGACTGAGGAGCGGGGCCACATCGATCTCTTTTTCAGCAATGAGCCGCAGTGCTTCTCGAAACGACGCAGCACCCGGCTCGTCCTGTGATCCGTAGTCAGAGATGGCTTTGAGCCGCTTGCGGAAGAATTGTTGAAACTGGAAGGGGATGTTGCCATCCACGCTGGGTAAGCCAAACCACATCAACTCACCGTCCGTCCGCACCAGATCAACAGACTGGAGGAAAGTTTCGGAACGCCCCACCGCCTCAACAACGTAATCGGCTCCCTCTCCGTTGGTGAGGTCATTCACGGCGGCGAGCAGGTCATCCTGCTGGGCGTTGATGCAAACGCCTGCTCCGTACTGCTTGGCAACGGCAAGCCGGGCATCCGACAAATCTGCGGCGATCACTCGCTCCGCTCCCGCCCGCTTCAGCAAGTAGGTCCAGAAGAGGCCGGCGGACCCCTGACCCATCACGACCACCGTTTTACCCTGCACATCACAGGGATTCTGGTTCATCGCGTACAACACGGTTCCGAGTTGTTGTGCCATCATCAATTGCGAGCGTGGCAAATCCGAACCCGGTAGAGGCACGCAGTAACTGGGGCCGATGCGCTGGTATTCGTTGAAGCACTCGCCCACCGGAGGATTGGGGAAGGTGAGAACATGTGTGCCCTCGCTCAAGTCGACGGACTTGCTTTCAACAACGATCCCGATGCCTTCGTGTCCGGGGTAGCCGTGTGGGCAAGGACACGGGTGCCCCAGCCCAGCCCCCATCATCACGACATGCAGATCGCTTCCGCAGATTGAGGCCATTTCACTGCGGACCATGACCTGTCCGTCTACAAGGCGTGGGATTTCGATCTCCTCACATTCCATTCTGCCCACCTCGACCATGCGGGTAGCGCGCATCTTTTCCATCGTGAATCGTACCTTTTGTTTAAGTTTTACAAATCGCTGGAAAACACCTTACACCCCTTGCCCTTTTGAAAGCAACCGGAATGTTGGAATCCAACCCACGAAGACATGATCATCAGGTTAGGATTGTAATCGGACCAACGGCAGGGCAAGCTGTGTTCTGCCCATTGTTTGACTTTGGGTGACCGCTGTCAACCAGTCTATCGGATACGGGGTGTCATCCCAACCTCTTTGCTGGAACCACTGGGTTCCAGAACTTTCTTCATACCTGCTTTTGTGACCGCACCACCACCATCGAACCGAACACTCGGAGTGCCCCTCGTCCTTGCGGCAGGCGTATTCTGGAGCACTTCCGGGCTGATCTACCGATTGATTGCCGAAGCGTCTCCGTGGCAGGTGTTGTTCTATCGCTCGGCGGCGCTGCTGGCCATGCTCGCGTTCTGGTTGGGAATCTGTTACCGAACCCGAATCGTCCGTGCCTTTTCAAATGCTGGAGTTCCGGCAGTGGTTGGGGGCTTGTGCTTGGGCATTGCCTTCATGAGCTACATCCTCGCCCTTGAACACACCACCGTTGCCAATGCGATGTTCATCTTGGCAGCGGCTCCGTTCATCACCGCGTTGCTGGGGTGGGTGCTGCTAGGAGAGCGCATCGCAGGTTACACCTGGGGCTGCATGATCACCGCCATGATCGGGTTGGCCATCATGGCTGGAGAAGAGCTTTCGTGGGGGCGCGGGCTGGGGGAACTGTTTGCGTTGTTGGCAGCTCTGGGTTTCTCGGGACTCACCGTGTCCCTGCGGGCGCGGCACACGGTGGACATGCTGCCCGCGATTTTCATTGCAAGTTGCTTCGCCACGCTGTTTGCGACCATCGGGATTCTAGCCAAAGCCGAAGGGTTCCTGTTGCTCCCCCTCGATATGCTTTATAGTAGTGGAATGGGTTTGTTTCAGATCGGCTTGGGTTTTCTGCTTTACACCGCAGGTTCACGGCATTTGGCGGCAGTCGAGCTCACGTTGCTGTCCCTCACCGAGATCATTGCTGGGCCCATTCTGGTCTGGATCGGACTCGGGGAAACGCCCACGGGAGTTGCACTGGTCGGGGGGGCCTTGATCCTCAGTGCCATTGTAACGATGGCGCTGATGAGTTCCCTTGTCGCAGGAAAGAAATTGGTGGTGGAGTCGCCTGTTTCCTGAAAACGCTAGTTGCGGTTCAGGAGTCTGCCACTCACCGCAGGTTAAAAAAACCAGACAGATGGAACAAGCTGATGAAACTGATCGCCGATATTGACACTGGCATTGATGACGCCCTGACCTTGTTCTACCTCGCCCACGCGCAACGTCAGGGGCAGGTGGAACTGTTGGGAGTGACGACGGTTGGAGGCAACGTGCATGTGGAGCAAACCACCCGCAACACGCTCAAGGTGCTGGAGTTGCTAGAACTCGACACCCCCGTTGCCCGAGGTGTGGACAAACCCTTGCTTGCTCCGCTCAATCCAGCACCGTTTGTCCACGGGGACGATGGACTTGGCAACACCCACCTCGATTCGCCGGGGCGTTCGGTGATTCCGGAAGCTGCAGATGAATTTCTGCTGCGCTTGAGCCGAGAACACGAAGGCGAGCTGGTGCTGCTGACCACGGCACCGCTGTCCAATATCGCGGTGGCCTTGCTACGTGATCCGGACTTGGCGAAGCGCTTGAAAAAAGTGGTCGTGATGGGTGGGGCGGTTTTCACTGGAAATGTCTCTCCAGTTGCAGAAGCGAACATCGCCAACGATCCGGAAGCGGCGCAGATTGTTTTTGCAAGTGGGGCCGACCTCACGATGATCGGACTGGATGTGACCCACGAGGTTTACTTGGAAGAACCGGACCTTGCCCCGCTGGAGGCACTGGACAACGAACGCTCTGCGTTCCTGCTCAAAATCATCCGTTTCATGGTGGACGCTTACGGCAAGCTCACGGACTGGCCGCGTTGTGTGTTGCACGATCCGCTGGCCGCAGGTGTGGTGCTGCATCCGGATTTGGTGCGCACCGAATCACGACACATCGCTGTGGAAGTCCGGGGGGAACTCACACGCGGCATGACCGTGGTGGACCGCCGGGGTCGCGAGTCGCTGGGGGAGGGCATTGTGCAGGTGGCACTGGAAGTGGACGCCCCGCGTTTCAAGTCCGCAATGCTCGAATCTCTGCTCGCGTGGGCGCAAGCGGAGTGATCCGCTTGACATGACCTCCTCAATTTGTCATTTTTCTAGACTGACAACCGCATCTGATCGGCTCTCCGATCCGCTGGACCTACGGTGCCAACCACGGTTCCACGGACGATAGGGTGTCTCCGGAAACAGAGGCGCCTCCCCTTACTTTGGAAAGGAGAACCCTGTGATCGATTCTTACGGTCGCAACATTAACAAGTTGCGGATCTCGGTGAGCGAGATCTGCAACATGGCCTGTACTTATTGCGTCTCTAGCCTCCGAGACCACCGCATCGCGCCGGATCAGCTTCATCCCGATGAACTGCTCCGACTCGTGCGTTTGCTGCACGATCACGCTGGCATCGAGAAGGTCCGGATCACGGGCGGGGAACCGCTGCTCTACCCGGATTTGGTTCCATTGGTCGTAGGAATTGCTGACTCCGGAATCCAGAACATCGGCCTCACCACCAATGCCCTGACCCTGCAAAAATTCGCCAAGCCGCTCCGCGAGGCCGGACTCCGTTCCCTCAATGTCAGTCTGGATTCACTTGCTCCGGAGAACTTCCGCAAACTGGGGCGTGTAGGGCGTGTCGCTCAAGTTCTCAAGGGCATTGACGCCGCATTGGACGCGGGACTCCGCATCAAACTCAACATGGTCGTCATGCGCGGACAGAACGACCACGAGGTGGTGGATTTGCTCGATTACGGGGTGGCTCATGGTATTGAGGTGCGTTACCTCGAACTGATGCGCATGGGGCCGCTTTACCAGTCCAACGAGTTTCCGCTTTTCACGATGCAGGAAATCCTCGACAAAATCGGAGAACGCTATTCCTACACACCTGCCGAGGCCGAAGCGGATTCCACCTCTCAACGCTTCTGGGTTCCGGGCGGTTTCTTCGGAATCATCCCCAACGAGAGCGCTCCGTTTTGCAGCACCTGCTCACGGTTGCGGCTGACCTCCAACGGCAAGCTCGTCGGTTGTCTCAGTAACCCCACAGAAATTTCAATCCGCGATCTGCTCGACCATTCCAATCCCGGAACTGAACTACAAAACCGTGTTGCCACCTCCGTCACCTACAAACAGTCCACCGCATTCACTGGTTCCGATTTGGGCATGTCCCGCATCGGTGGTTAAAACGGAAAATTTGAAAAAGCTCCAAGCGGGTGCGCTCATTGCCCTTGTCTCTCTGTGGGGAGTTGGGTAATCTGGGGCATTGTGTCGCTCACCTCCCAAGAGGTTCATGACCCGCATTTACATCGGCATGGTGCTGATGGCGAGTCTTCTTGCACCTACAGCCGCGCTGGCAGTGGAACCGGCCCCGCGCAGCGCCGGGACGCTGAGGGCTTCTCCCTCACCGCCGTTGTCCGTGTCCTGCGCGAAGCCGCCCAAGGTAGCCCACCCATCGCCAACGCGCTCAAGAACGCCTCGCTCCTGTAGCCCAAGGCTTCTTGCCCTCACCCTCCGTAAGCAGCCCCCCTCTCAGCAGCAGAGGGGCGAGCGCATTCTATTTCAGAAAATTTTTCCCTTTGAAAAGGGCGCGGATTCAACTCGTAAGTGCAACACCCTACGGCTCTGAAACGATTGGTTTTTCTGCCAGCACCACCAGCCGCCCCAGCATTTCCCGGAAGTTGAGCGGAGCGACCGTGCGAGTGTTTGAGGCCCGTTGGCGCAGTTCGTTGCGTTTGGGCAGGGGACCGTCCAGCGTTCCAAAGAAGATGACATTGCCATATCTGGGCTGGGTGCTCACCTGCATGGCGTAAGGAAACACTCGCGTCCAGCGTTTGCGGTACTCCGGAAAGGTTTTCACCTTGCTCCACACATTGCCCACCGCCCAGCCTCCGGGGGCGAGCCGTTCCCGCAACGTCGACAGCAGCGCCTCGCTGTTCATGCGCTCCGGAGCGCCAGAGGCGTTGAAGGTGTCGAGAAATATGAGATCGAAGTCTTCGGTGAGGTCAGGAATCGCCTCGTAGGCATCCGCAATACGCACCTCAAGCCGAGAGTCCTGGGGCAGATTGAAAAAGAGGTGGGCTGCCTCTGCGACCTCCGGAATCAGTTCAATCACCACTTGCTGGAGTTTGGGGAAGGAGCGGTGCAGAAAAGTGGGGAGTGATCCAGCACCCAAGCCAAGGTGCAGCACACGCTGCGGTTGGGGACGTAGCAACAGCGCGAGCATCATGTGCTGAGGGTAGCGCAACACCAGATGATCAGGGTTGGCGAGCGTGAGTGCGCTTTGGATGATGTGGTTGCTGAAGCGCAGTTCTCGGCGTCCGGGTTTTTCCCAGACCTGCACGGTTTCGTCGTGCCAACGCCGTTCCCAAAGCAGGCGTTCCTCGTGGGGAGGGCGCAGGGTTGACCAGAAGGCTTTGAGAATGCTCATGCCTAAAACTGCTTCCGGAGGGTGGCCTTTCCCGCAAGGAAAGTGAGAGGAGGCGCAGTCAGGCGCGGCGTGCTTGATCGGCCTTGAGCCGCTGCACCGCGATTTTGGCGGAGCGTTCCGAACGCTCCAGTGCTGGATCGGCTTTGGACGCTAGTCTGAAAATTGAGAGAATGCGAGAGAAGAAAGGCATAGAAACACCGGAGTTGGAGCAAGGTTGCTGAAAGTAAATTCAGCAAGAGCCGTACCAGTGCCAACTCCGGACGCTTAGCGGCGCCAGAAGGCAGGGTGGAAGAGGACGAGCAGGGCATAGATGTCAAGCCGCCCGGCGAGCATTGTGAAGGAAAGGAACCATGTTCCGGCATCAGAGATGTGTCCGAAATTCGCAGTGGGGCCGACCATCCCAAAGGCGGGGCCGATGTTCCAAAGCGTTGCCATCACCGAGTTGAAGGCGCTCCACCAGTCCATTTTGCTCAGCAGGGTCATCAACACACCACCCACCAACACATAGAGGATGTTGAGCGCAAAGTAACCTAAAGCGGCTCCAAGGATCGAGGGTGCGATGGTTTCGCCACTGACGCGCACAGGATGAACCGAGCGTGGCTGGATTGCGTGCCGGAGTGCAAGCTGGATGTGCCGCCAGATCAGGACAAAATGGATGATGCGCAGGCCGCTGGTCGTGGAGCCTGCACAGGCACCGATGAAGAGGCAGACGAAGATCAGCGCCTGTGCCGCTTCCGGCCACTGCGAATAGTCGTCGGTGACAAGTCCGGTGGTGGTCAGGATCGAGACGACCTGGAAGAAACCGTAACGCAGCGCGTCCAGCAGCGAGCCGTGGGTGTTCTGCGTCCAAAGGACCAGTGAGGCCAACAGCCCGAGGACAAGGACAATGCCGAAGTAGGCTTTGAGTTCCGTGCTTTTCCAAACGGTCTGCCAACGCCCCACCAAACATTTGTGCTGGAGGGTGAAATCCAACCCGCCCAGCAGCATGAAGATGATGCAGACCCACTCGAAATAAGCACTGTCGTAAGCCCCAAGGCTCCCGTTGCGGTTTGAGAAGCCCGCCGTGGCGATCGAACTGGTGGTGTGGATGAAGGCGTCAAAGAAGGGCATGCCTCCCGTCCAGAGCAGGGTGATTTGGATGACGTGGAGCCCAACGTAAATCCCCCAGAGCCAGCGGATGGTTTCTCGCACCCTTGGCATCAAGCGACGCCCCCCCACGCTCTGTCCCGGAGCGGCCTCTGCTTGAAAAAGCCGGAGGCCGCTGGAGCCAATTCCGGCAAAGAGGGTGAGGTACAACACCACCACGCCCATGCCGCCAACAAAATGGGTGAGCGTGCGCCAGAGCAGCAGTCCGTGGGGTAAAGCCTCGATGTCAGTGAGGACGGTTGCGCCCGTGGTCGTGTAACCGGACATGACCTCGAAAAACGCTTTCGTGAACGAAGGAATCGAGCCATGCCAGACGAAGGGAAGCGTGGAAATGACATTGATCACGATCCAGCAGAAGGCGACCAGCACAAAGCCTTCCTTGGCTTTGAGCTCAACCAGCCGCTGGTATTTCCGGAAGCCAAACCAGAGGACAATCCCAACGCTCATGCTCAGGACAATGGTGAGCAGCAGCGCGTACCAATCTGGTTCACGGTAGAGAACGCTGCAACCAAGCGGAACGAGCAGCAGCCCGGCAATGGCCAACAGCACCCCTCCGGTCAAATGCAGTAGGGTGGGCAGGTGCATGGGGAAAGCGGTTGGGACGCGAAACCTGAGCGGGGTTTCAGGTGGGCGGGGCTCCGGTTTCGGGATCGAGCCGCAGCAGTCCTTGAATGAAATATTTCACCAATTCCGGATCATCGAGTGATTCGAGTAGGTACTGCATGGGAGTGCCGTCCCCTTCCGGGGGTGTCTGGATGCCGATGAGATGCCCAAGTTGTGCCTTGATCTGGGGCGTGATCTGCTTGTGAATTTCTGGAGACGCAAGCAGCACGACCGGGATATGGGACATTTTGGTGCGGTTGCGCCCACGTAGAAAGGCCAAAACCTTGTTCAGCGGAAGATGCTCAGGATCCAAGTCGAGGACGTACAGGGTGAAGCCCAAGTCCGGAATGTCCTGCGGCAACGGCAGTTCTGTGAGTTGTTGCAGCCCAGCATCCTCCGAGAAGGAGGTCAGCAGATGCTTGGTGGGCAGCTTGGGATTGTTGGACACCACACAGACCTGCATGTTGCGCAAAACCTGTTCCGCTCGCTCCCCAGTACGCTCGGCCTCGATCTTGAGGAAGTTGAACGCCTTGGTGTTGTTCTGCAACTCCTGCCAGCGGATGGCACAGCCAAGCGCCGTGGTTTCCACAAGTGCCGTGCGTTGCTCCACCAGCGGGGACATCCACGAGCCTCCCTGTTCTTTGTTCGCTTCCGTCTCCACCGAGGCGTTATGCTGCTCCTGAAGTTCCTGCTGGAGTTTGGCCATCTCCTCTTCGATCTGGAAGAGTCGGTAGTGCTTGCCTTTTTTGACTCCCATCATACGGGAAACAGTGGTGAGGTCATCGTGGGAGATGATCTGCCGAGTGACGAGGTCCAACTCCCGGCGTTCCTCTCCGCGCTCACTGCCGGAGGCGTCTCCAAGAATGCTCTGGATCAACTCATTCGGATTGGTGGAAATCACGTCATGGAGATTCCGGGAGGTCAGGATGATGTCTTCCGGCTCCAAAATCGTCTCCTCCTCCCCTTCTGATACGGGCGCGAGCCGGAGCTTGACGTTGAGCGTGCCGTTGGTCTCCACGTTCCATGCGTTGATGACCACGACTTCGTACTGCTGGAACTCCGGATCGTCGCGCATAAACCGCTGATACGCCCGAGGCCCGTTCAATTCCGGATGCTGCTGCTTGAATTCGTTGAAGCGCTGGAACAGTTCGATGGAGTCCATCGTGTGGATTTTGACGCGAGGAAAGCGGTGCTGGACCAGAAAATCCACGAGGTGGCTGCGAAAGTCGTCCACGATGAGGTAGCGCGTCAGCCCGCGCATGATGCCCCCAAACTGCGTGCCGCTGTGAACCTGCTTGGTCGCTTCCAGCAGTACGATTTGCAGCAGGGAGAAATACGCCTCGTCAAAACCCGTGAGCCGGAGGTCGAGTGCCTGCACCTGCATCTCGTTCGCGCTGCGTTCCTGAACGAACTTCCAGTACGCGCTGTAATTCTCGCTCAGCGCTTGAAAACCGGGGCTTGCCAGTCGCTCCTTGAGTTCCTCCTGCAAACCGAGGAAACGTTGCTCCAGTTCGTTCCGGATTCCAAACGGACGGGACGGCGCTTTGGGGAGCCGGGCGGGCAGTTCGTTATCCACCTTGAAGATGCGCCGCGTGATGCGCTGCACCTCCCGGACGTCTCGGAAACTTTCGGGGAATCCGCAGTTCACCAGCAGGAAGAACTCGTACTCGCGCAGCAGTTCCGGACGCAGTTCCGTCTGTTGGATCACCGCGACCTGCTTCAGTCCCCAGTTTTCCAGCCGATGCTCAATGCGTTTGGCATCCGTATCGTACAGTCCGGGATGCACAATCACCAGCAGGCGGTAGTTCACCTGATGCTGCTGGAGGGCGTTGGCATCGCGCTGCACATCGTGGGCGCGGAGCAAGTCCTCTAATTTCTGGGTTGTATGTGTGCCGTTGAGGTAGGCTCGGATGGTTTGCGGTGCGGTGAACTGCTGAGTGACCAACTCCAGTATCCGCCCTTTTTTGCCGATCCCCGTGGTCTCGCGGGTGATATCCGTCCACTGCTGAAAGCGCGGATCCTTCTTGAGTTGGAAATGCGGATGCTTGGTGATGGCGACGATGATGCTCTCGGGGTTGTCGGCTCGGTACTGTTTGAGGATTTTCGTGGCCTTTAAGATAAAGCCATTGCGGTCCAGCGGCGTCACCCAGTGCGGCACCGTCATGCTGAGAAAGATGAGGTCGGCAAAGCGGTAGGGCTTCGCTTGCATTTCCTCGGCGCGGAGCAGCACAGGTCGGATGCCAAGGCGGTTCCAGATCAGCGAGGCTTCGGCAAAGAACTCCTCAATCGGTTCCAGTTCCCGGCGCATAGCGCGCTCCAAGTTCTCCACGTCCATCGTGTTGTGGCTCAGCGTCCAGACCTCGCTTTTCTCCTTGGGAAACTGGATTTCAGCGAGCAGATAGACAAACTGGATTTCAATCCCGGACTTCCCTTGCCGCCAAGCTAGGGTGCGTCGGGAGTCAATCAGCTTCAGCAGTTCTTGGGAAAGAGCAGGAGTGCCACTCTCCTTGGCGGCAGAAGCAGACGGGGCAGTGGCCATGAAATCGTCTTTGGTGTGGGTCTGTTGAAAACCGTGGTCAATCCGTGAATCCTAGCAAACGCCTTGCAAACATGCGACCCATTTTCTATTCCAGAAAGTACGGTTTGGCTTGCGAGCGTGACCACAGGTGTGAAAACCTGCCTGCATTACATCCTTGAACCCAATAAAATTTCCACTCATGCCCACCTCAATTGCAACCCGTTTGGAACAACTCCGGCAGTGGCTGGCAGCCGAGCAGCTGGAGGCGTGGATCGTCTCCACCTCCGATGAGCATCTCAACGAATACGTCCCGGACCACAAGCAGCGACTGGCGGCGCTGACGGGCTTCAGCGGCTCACTCGGCACTGCCGTTATTTTGCGGGAAAGTCGCCCGCAGCTTTTTGTGGATTCACGCTACCACTTGCAGGCTGAGCAGTCTTGCGGCGCACTCTTCGACATTCAAAAGCAGGGCAATTCCGGAGTGCTGGACCCACACGAGTGGCTCGCGGAGCAACCCGGAAACCTGCGGATGGGCGCCGATCCGTTTGTCACGGCACCACGCACATGGCGACGGTTTGCAAAGGCTCTGATCGGCACCGCACACACCCTGACCGCCGTGCATCCGAACCCCGCCGATACGATTTGCACAGATCGTCCCGCGCCGCTTTGCAACCCCATCTACCCGCTTGGCGTGGAATTCACGGGCAAAAGCACCGCCCAAAAACTGAAGGAACTGCGCACTGCAATGCAGGAGGCAAAAACCACTGCACTCGTTCTCACCCTGCTCGACGAAATCGCGTGGCTGGCGAACCTCCGGGGCAGCGACGTCGCCCACAATCCGGTGTTCGAGGCGTATGCGGTGATCACAGACAGCGAGGCTTTTTGCTTCTGCCATCGTCCGGAAAGCGGCCTGCAAGACGCACGTCCGGAGTGGAAATTCCGCCCTTACTCCGATTACCTCGGTTTCCTCAAGGAACTCGCCGAGCACGAAGATCTCCGGGTCTGGCTCGATCCTGCCGGAACGACGATGGGCACACGGCAGGCGTTTGCAGACGAACAGGTTCATGAAGCCCAAAATCCGGTGGTGCTGGCCAAGGCGCTCAAGAATTCCGTTGAACTAGAATGCAGCCGCACCGCACACCGCCGCGCAGGCTCGGCACTGGTCCGGAGCTTTGTAAAACTGCGCAACGCCTTGGATTCCGGAACGGCGGTCAGTGAACGTAAATACTCGGACTGGCTGCGGGAGGAATACAGCCGCGAAGCAGGCTTTTCCGATCTCAGCTTCACCACCATCGCAGGCTCCGGGGCCAACGGCGCGATCGTGCATTACGGTAATCCCAGTCCGGAAAAATGTCTGGAACCCAGCGAGATGCTGCTCGTCGATTCCGGCATCCAGTGTGCCGGAGCCACCACCGACGCGACCCGCACCCTTGCAGTCAGCAGCGCCAGCGACTTGCAACGGCGGCGTTACACACGGGTGCTGCAAGCACACATCCGGCTGGCGCGGCAAGTGTTTCCGGAGGGCACCACCGGAGCGGCACTGGACGCGATCACCCGCTCCTGCCTCTGGAACGACGGCTTGGATTTTGGACACGGCACCGGACACGGCGTGGGGGCGTTTCTTGGCGTTCACGAAGGGCCGCAGCGCATCTCGCCCACCTCTCACGATGTTCCGCTTCAGGAGGGCATGATCGTCTCCAACGAACCGGGTTTTTACGAAAGCGGCTGGGGCGGCATCCGCATCGAAAACCTGTGTGTGGTCGTCAAAGCCGAAGCTCATCCGCCGCATCCGGGGGGCAAGCCATGGTTGCAACTCGAAACTCTCACGCTCGTGCCCTACGATCCCGTACTCATCGATCGCCGCTTGCTCAATCCAGACGAGCGGGAGTGGCTGGATGCGTATCAGGTGCGTGTTCTAGAGGAAATCGGACCTCTCCTGCCCGACAAATCTCACCAACGCTGGCTGGAGCAGGCGTGCGCGGCTTGAACCTCAAGGAGTCAGAAGCGGAAGCCAGAAGCCAAAGTCAGACCTTTGCGTACAGCGACTGCGCTTGCGAGTTTTTCAAGAGAAGGTAGTTTTTAATTTTTATCCTTTCACCGAAAGACCACATGAGTCGCGCCTTTCGTCAGCAAACGACCGAGTCCAACACCCACTATCCCCGACTGCTGGGTACCCACGGAGCGGTTACTAGCGAACACTATCTGGCAACACAAGCTGGAGCCGATTTGCTCAAGGCCGGAGGCAACGCGGTGGATGCGGCGGTCGGCGCGGTCCTCGTGGAAGGCGTGGTCAACCCGCAGATGCACACCCTCGGCGGCGAATGCCCGATGCTGATCTGCATGGCGAAAACGGGACGGGTGGTTTCGATCAATGGCAATACTGCCGCTCCGGAACGTGCCACTCCAGAAGCTTATCGCCAGCGGGGTCTGTCAGAAGTCCCGGAAACGGGTATTCTGGCCGCAGGGGTTCCGGCGACACTGGGGGCTTTGCTGACGGCCCTGCGCGAGTTTGGAACGCTTGCTTTTGCGGAGGTCGTGGCTCCCGCGCTCGATTGTGTCCGCAACGGCTTTCCAGTCCACGAGGGCTTGTTTGGGCAGGAGCGTTATGGCCTCCGTGACCTTGCCGATCAGTTCAAAATGGAGTGGCCCGCAAGTGCTACGGTTTACCTGCCCAATGGCACCGTTCCCCAAGTCGGGGAGGTGATTCGCAACTCCGCACTGGCAGACCTGTTTGATCACCTGAAAGCAGCGGAAAGTCGCCAGTCGGGAAACCGCGAGGCGGGTTTGCAGGCGGTGCTGGAGGCGTTTTACAAGGGCGATCCCGCCTCAGAAATTGAACGCTTTTCTCAAGAACGAGACGGCCTGCTCGCACGTTCCGATTGCGAGCGTTTTGAGACGCATCTGGAGGAACCCGCTGCACTTGATTTTGCCGACACCACGGTCTTCAAATGCGGGCCGTGGAATCAGGGGCCGGTGCTGCTACAAGCCTTGGCGATTCTGGAAAACTTCGACCTGCGGGGCATGGGACACAACAGCACCGAGTATCTGCATTGGGGCACCGAGGCGGTCAAGCTGGCGTTTGCCGACCGCGAGCAGTTTTATGGTGATCCCCGGCAAGTTGATGTGCCATTGGCAGGATTGCTCTCCAAGGACTATGCGCGACTGCGGGCCAAATTGATCGATCCGGAACGCGCCAACCCAGAGTTGCGTCCGGGCGACCCGCGCAACCAAAAAGCCTTGCTTCCGGTGGAGGAACGGCTGGGCGGCGCGTCATGGGGTCCGGGAACCGTGCATGTGGATGTGATCGACGGTGAGGGCAACATGGTGGCCTTCACTCCCAGTGGGGGCTGGCTCAAGTCATCGGAAGTGGTTCCTGCACTGGGTTTCCCGTTGGGCAATCGGCTGATGACCTTCTACCTCGAACCGGCGCAGCACCCGAATCTGATCGCTCCTGGAAAACGACCGCGCACGACCATCAGCCCTTCGCTGGCCTTTCGCAACGGCAAACCGTGGATGGTCTGGGGCAGCATGGGGGGCGACCAGCAGGACCAGTGGCAACTCCAGTTCTTCCTCAACCGCGTCGTCTTCGGCATGACGGTGCAGCAGGCCATCGAAGCCCCGAAGTTCAGCAGCGAGCACTTTCCGGGTTTCTTCACCCCACATGATCGCTTTCCAAATCTGCTGCGTGTCGAACCGCGTATTCCTGTCGCAGTTCGTGAGGAACTGGAACGGCGTGGACACGAAATCGCCGTCGGTGCTGATTGGTCCGAAGGCTACCTGCTCGCCGCTGCCCGTGATCCCGAATCCGGTGTTCTCGAAGCCGGGTGCGATCCCCGTGGCACCAAGGGAGAGGTCTTCCCGGCGTTTGCGCTTTGTTGGTGAATTACAACGTCCGCCACCAAAGACCGAGGGTGGTGGCGTAGCCGACAGTGGCTCCGTCGATGTTCCCGGATTCGTCGAGGGCATAGACCGTGGGGAAGGCGCGGATGCGGTAGGCGTTGAACAATTCCGGAGTGCCGAGCAGCACCGGCACATCGAGGGCGTTGCGTTCCAGAAAAGCTTCGATGCTGTGCAAATCTGAGTAGGAGAGCGCGACTGCGAAGAGGGCGACCGAGTCCTCGTCCCGGAGTTTCCGGACCCAGTTGAGGTTGCCGATGCTGAGGTCGCAGACTTGGCACCACGGCGCGAAAAAGTAGAGCAGCACCCGCCGTCCGCGCAAGTCTTCCAGCGCGACCGGTGGTCCGGAAAAAGCCGGAAGCAGAAATGCAGGCGCAGGCGTCTGCTCCGCAACCAAATTCCGACCTTGCCATGCTGTCACGGCCAGAAAGGTGCCGAGGATCAGCACTCCGTTCAGCAGCCAGCGTTGCCAGTTTCCAAAAGTCATTGCTGCCTCAGTAGCCCGGCCCCAGCAGGTCAATGGTGCCGTCCGGCCAATCAAAGCTGTTGGGATAAATCATGACGTGTTCGTTCCACCACGGGTTGGCTTCGGGGGCTGCCGAGTTGGTAGAGTTGACGAAGCGATTGCTCACGCAGCGCACACCGAGCTTTTCGTAAAACCCCGGAACGTCCGTTTGGAAAAGCGCGACGTCGAATCCGGGTTGTCCTACCTTTTCAAAGGCCCACTCCACGACTTTGCGACCGATCTGCCGACCCCGGAGTTTGGCACAGACGCACACGCCCGCAAACTGCATGATCGAGAGAGTCCCACGATTTGTAGCAATGACGCCGGGCAGAAAGGTGGCGTGCCCGACGAGTCGCTGGTCCTGCCACGCGAGAATGCGGTACTTCTGCTGATCGTTCATGGTCTGAATCGTTTTCAGGATACGCTCCTGCGGCCATTCCGGATCGGGCCAAGTTTCGTGAAGCAAACGCGCCACTTCTCCTAAAACTTCATCCGCAAGGACTGCGTGGGCGACGCACTGCCATTTCAGGTTTTCCAAGGCCAATTCCATCACTTGAGCCGGATTTCTTGCAACCGTTGCTGGAGATACGAGCGCGCGGTGTAGCGTTCTGACAGCACTGTTTCCGGATGCGGATGCACGAAAAAGGGCATCGAGTAGCGTGAGGTGTTCTCGACACTGCCGCCGGGGTTGACGACGCGGTGCGTGGTGGAGGGGTAGTGGTGTCCGGAGCATTCCTGGAGCATGTCCCCAGAGTTGACCACCACCGAACCGGGGTCGCAGGGCACATCCTGCCACTCGCCACGGGCGTTCTTCACTTGCAGTCCGGATTCGGTCCCCGCCACGAGCAGGGTGATGAGGTTGATGTCCTCGTGCGCCGCCGCCCGCACCGCTCCGACTTCCTCGTGGCCGTCGAGCGGAGGGTAGTGGAGGATGCGGAAGAGGCTCTGCGCACTGTCCGCCATCATTTCTGGAAGCTGCTTGGAAAACCATTGGCGCACGTCCTCCGGAGTGTGCTGTTCGAGCCAGCCGAGCAACGACAACCCAAGTTCCAAGAGCGCATTGTAGAGTTGTCGGGTTGGTTGCTCCACTGCTTCCGGAACCGGACCGTGCGGATAGACATGGAAGAACTCCTTGAGGTCCATGATACTTGAATCCTTCGCCTGCTCGCAGCGGAAAGGAAAGTAGCCCTCCTGAATCTCAGGATCGTGCGTGTACTCGTGCTTCGTTTCGGAGGCGAAGAATCCAGACCAGCCGTGATAGACCTCCGTTATCAACGCAGGCGGAATCGGGTGGGGGTTGAGGACGGCAAACCCCGTGTCCTTCAGGGAGGCGGCAAAGCGCTGCGCTGCATCCGGAGCGGCGTGGTCAATGACTTGGATCGCGTCGGCAAACTGTGCAGTCATGGTCTTTCTCGAAAAAAGTGACGCTGTCGCGGGTTTCTCATTTCTCCAAAAATGGGAGGTGATGTCAAGCGTCTCTTGAGATTCTGAAACTCAGGAGAGATGAGGGGCGGACGGCAACGGAAGCGCCGCCGTCCGGAAAGCAGAGGCGGGGGCGTCTCAGTACCCCCGTGATCCACAGGGATCAGTTGATGGTGATGAGCTTGCGCTTGGCCTTGGCGGCCTTGGGGATGCGCACGGTGAGTACGCCGTTGGTCATCCCGGCGCTGATGCCCTCGGCGTCCACCTCCTTGGGAAGCCGCACCGCGCGCTGAAAGCTGCCGAAGCTGCGTTCAGTGTGACGCAGTCCGTCCTGCTCCTCGTCAAGCTCGCTCTGCTTCTCGCCCTTGATCGTGAGCACACCATCCTCCAGATTGAGGGTGACGTCCTCCTTGCCCAGCCCCGGAAGCTCGACCACAGCGAGGTACGCGCCGTCCTCCTCACGCAGGTCGAGCGCAGGCCGGAAACTCCGGGCCAGCGGACGGCTCTCGCTGAGGACGTCGTGGAAGAGATCCTCCACCAACGCGGCGAAGGGGATCGGGGCAGTATTGCGGGTGATGATGGGATGCAACATGATTCCTCCTTTCAATGAGGGTTTGAGTTACTTGTTAGCACTCACTATAGATGAGTGCTAACAAGATGTCAAAACTTTTTTTGGTGCCTCACAAGCAACTCGCCTTCAAGACTGTGCTGAGGGCTGGCTGCTACGCCGCGAAGTGGCTGATGCTTCACATTGAGTCGTTCAGAAGCTCTACTGCTGTCGCATCAAGAGCAACCGCCTCATCAATGAGTCTGGGGAGCAGGGGGACTGCCACAGGGCAGGCTCGATCTCCTGGAGCCTGTAGGGGGCGGGTTTCAAACCCGCCCCCTACCCTGTTCGTGTCGTAATCCCTTTTAAAGTCAGGTCAATTTCTACGTTGGAATTGGCCCGGAGATCGGGAGAGATTCAGTGTCGTAATCCCTTTTAAAGTCAGGTCAATAGACCTTATCGCAAGTAAGTGCGTGAGTCGGCGTGGACCAGAGCTTTGAGCCTTTGGGGAAGCGCAGAGCCTGCTCGTCAGCGAGTTTTTTGTCGTGTTTTTTGCCCTCGCAGGTGGTGCTGAGCCCCTTGATCTTCCG
>Ga0209403_10001076_pt1 | contig 36683 bp, 25 predicted proteins | sample ArcticOcean_MG_C_8_FD_187440 | JGI IMG/M metagenome (GOLD analysis project Ga0209403, IMG submission 187440) | Marine microbial communities from western Arctic Ocean - ArcticOcean_MG_CB11_86 (SPAdes) (version 2) | ecosystem: Environmental > Aquatic > Marine > Oceanic | place: Arctic Ocean...
GCCCCGAATATGGCCTGTGGGGCAGGGTCAGGAATTCATTTGACGGCATTTTCGATGGACAGAAGTAGGCCAACTGGCTTCTCTGTATGGGAATCCATTGAATGCATTTGTTGGAAGCATCAACTAACCAACTCGGATGTGTTGGATGGGTTCATCCGAAACCCCTTCCAACTGAATGTGGTAGTTTGATGGGCTTTGCGTGGGTCAGTTTGCTCGCTACGGATTCAACCACCGATATGCGACATCTCGACTGGCAGAATGATTCGCACCACCGAATCTTCCTCGCCCCTCTCCTCGGAGTACCGGTCGCGCCGCTCCAGCCAGACTGAGCGCACGAGTTCTTGCAACTCGTGGTCACTCGCCCCGCCTCGAAGAGGCCCTTTCAAATCGAATCCACTCTCTGAAAAGAGGCAGGTGTACAACTCGCCAGAAGAGGATAGCCGCGCTCGACAACAGTCACCACAAAACGGCTCACTGACCGAAGTGATGAGGCCGACTTTGTCTCCCTCCTCGGTCTGCCACAACTTGGCGACTTCGCCTGCAACATCCGGTGCAATCGGCTGCAAATCGTAGACGGCCTTCAACTCCTCAAGGATTTCAGCACCGGTCACAACCTCATCACGCCGCCATTGATTGGAACCGCCAACATCCATGTATTCGATGAATCGCACAGTCACGTCAGTGCCTTGAAAATGTTCGAAAAGTTCCAAAATTGCATGTTCATTGACGCCCCGCTGAATCACCGCATTGACCTTCACAGGTGCAAGCCCGGCAGCGACGGCGGCATCGATTCCAGCCAGCACCTCGTCTACGGAAGTCTCGGTGTCAGACATCGACTGAAAGGTCTGCTCATCAAGCGCATCCAAACTAACGGTCACACGGTCCAACCCCGCCTCCACCAACTGTTCCGCCATGCTTCCCAAGAGTACCCCATTGGTGGTCAAAGCCAACTCAACATCATGTCGAGAGAGCATCCTCACCAATTTTGGGAACTCACGCCGCAGTAGCGGCTCGCCGCCTGTCAGCCGAATCTTTTCGATTCCGAGCGGTACCAGCGCGGCGACCATTCTGTCGATTTCTTCGAAGGTAAGAATCTCCGAGCGTGGGAGGTATTGGTAGTCTGAGCCAAAAACCTCACGTGGCATGCAGTATCGGCAGCGGAAGTTGCAACGGTCGATGACCGAGATACGCAAATCCCTGAGAGGGCGACCCATTGTGTCTGCAAGCACGGGTTAGCGTTGTCTCGGTGGTTCATGAATGTGGTTGGCGCGGTAGTCTCTTCGGATTGGTATACGAATTGCATTCGCGGCATAGCCCCCGGGGCTTTTCTTCGGGCATTGATATACTGAGGACGACACAAGTAGAGTTATGGCAACAAACGCCAATAGAACTGTATTGAATGGAAGAAAGGGTTTGAGCGCTCTCCTGCTCGCACTCGCCTTGTTGGTGGTTACGGCCGCTGGCGCGGTGACTGCTGAACAGGCTACGAACGCACAGGCACTGGAGAATGAAGAACTGGATGAGTTAATGTTGAACGCTGTCTATGTAGACGCTGATACAGACTTAACTGAACTGGATGAACAGACTAGGTTAGCCCTAGAACTTGCTGAAGAGTCAGATGATGGCGACGGGGGAGTCCTCGCACGCGAACTATCTGATGACTGGCAGGGAGTAGACCCCCTACCATTTTGGCACCCTAATTTCCAGCACAGGTGTGGTCAAGTAATCACCACCAACTCCTCATCCGAGGATGCCGACATTGTTGACTGCGACGGACCTGAAGTAACAGGTATTGTCGTAATCATCTACACCGACGGATATGTCGCGTGGGTTGCAGTAGTCGTCCTGTTTGACGACGGCACCTACGATGTCAGTCGCCATGGACCAATGCGCCTCTCAGAACTTAGAGAGCGACTCGCAGACTTCGATGGGCGAATCATCGTCCACTGGATCGACTTTGGCAACGATGACGATGTAGAACTCGCTTGTGGTGGTGGCTTGCTCGCAGGCCAATACCAAGTTAGTGAGGATGGAACAATCGGTACCTTCCGCGCTCTATTGATGAACGCAGAGGGCGACACCATCGGAACGATGAGTGGGCAATACCAGGATGGACAATTCCGCGGCACATGGATTGCTCGCGGTGGAAGCCTTTCTGGAACAGTCTCTGGAACCTACGGAAACGGAACTTTCCACGGTCTATGGGCTGCTACGGATGTCGACTTGAACGGCGCAATGCGCGGCCACTACATGGGTATCAGCGAAGACCAAGGAGTCTTCAGAGGCCAGTGGAAGGTCAACTGCAACGACGACATCGAGCCTGTACCACTACCACAACCAATGCCTCGCCTTGTCTGCAAGAAAGTGATAATTGTCACCGAGACAATCACCGGCGCAGATGCTGAGGCACTAGACTTCAGTGATGCTGAGAGCAAGACCAAGGTAAAGGTCGTCTGCAAGAAAGTAATCTCATACGGTGATGACATCGTAGAGGTACCTGACGACGAGCGCCCTCGCTGCAAGGCAATGGCTGCTCAGAGTGACGAGGCCACTGACCTCAGCCAGTCTGACATGAAGAACTGCAAAGTTGTTGCAATACCTTTGCAGCCTGTATCTGTCAACCCTAGCGATGTCAACAACGACAAGGACTTGGATATCCTCTCCATCAGCAAGATGAAGAAGGGCACTTCAGAACTACTCGACAAGCAAATTGTTGAGACCGGCGGCGGCTACTCAGTCGATGTCGGAGACGCAGCAGCCGGTGGGGCACTCAGCTCCATCTCGTTGCTTGGACTCGGCCTAATCCGCCGACGATTTATGCTCTTGTGAGCATGATACCCTGAATCTGTAATGCACACGCAGATTGATACGACGCAGCGGGGGAGCCTAATCCCGGAGGCTCCCCCGTTGCTCACCATTTCTGAACTCGCCCGCGAGAAACTCGATGAATTTGCATCGAATTCCGATGACGGCTCGCTGGCACTAAAAGTCGCAATTATTGGAAGAGGCCCGAAGGGTTTCGAATACGACTTACAACTCGTTCCTGAAGTTGAGAAAGGCGAAGGGGATGAGGTTTTCGAGGTCGATGGACTGACTGTGATAATCTCAGAAAAGAGTGCGGCCTACATGGATGGGACGACTTTGGAATTCAAAGAAACTCTCATGGGTGGTGGGTTCCACTTCGATAATCCAAACCCGCTCTGGCTCGACGATATCGCTCAAAGAGTCCAGGAAATCATTGACTCCGAGGTCAACCCTGCCGTGGCTTCTCATGGCGGAAATGTCTCTCTTGTCGATGTAATCGATGGAGAAGTTGTCATCGCCTTTGGTGGCGGCTGTCAAGGCTGTTCAGCAGTTGATGTCACACTCAAACACGGTGTTGAGACGATGATCAAGGAAAAGATTCCTGAAATCTCCACAATCACCGATGCGACTGACCATGCTGCGGGCGCTAATCCATTCTATTGAATTCAGCCGACCATCGGGTCTTGCCCATCATCGACCTCAAACTCGGCATCGGGTGGAGGCAGCAGATTCTGCTGTTGCTCAAACATTTTGCGAACATTCTCTTCGATGCGCCGCGCATCAGCCATCAACTCTTCGAGCGGCACATCAATGTCGGTCAAGTCACTGAACGCTTCGGCGGCAATCGCTGCAGCCCGCGCGTCGGGATACATCGGATTACATTCCGCCAACAACGCAGTCACATCGAGACTACGCCGGTCGCCCTCCGACAGGAGCCAGCCGGCGATTCCAGAAACAATTCCATCTCGCATCGGCTCGATTCCCGCCGCTTGTAGGCGAGCGCGGCCTGATACAGATGAGGAAACCCCATAGAGGCCGCCTTCCTCTTTTTCAGCGAGGTCGCTAGTCACTATTCCATCGATGACATAGAGAGTTTCGAAGCCCCCTTCAACAAACCAATCCAGAACCGTTTCGGCGAACTTGACATCCGTGTGTGAGGGAAATTGGATTTCGGAGGTGAAGACTCCCACCCCTTTGCCTTGATAGACTCTGACCGGGTGTTTTGGAACCTCATTTTGGACAAGTGCGACCGGCGGAAAGTCCCTATCAATCACCGTGCCAAGTTGAGTCAGGTCAAGCGCCTTCACAATGTGACTCGAAGCGATGATTCCGACCATTCCAACGGTTGAAAACCCGCATACTGCGACGCCTCCAGTAGAATTAGCATCGGCATCTTTGTGCAACACCAAAGGAAATCCATGATGGTCGTTTTCTACACTCATGACAACACCTCTGAATCGATTGGCACCACCCATCCGTCAAATACCCGTCGAATGATTTTCCCTCAATTGAATCTCACTCGATGAACTCTGACCACTCTTCTTCATCGGGATATCGGTACCACCAGACATCGACTTCGTCCTTCCACCACTCGACGCCGTCGTCGTCGACATGGAAACTATCCGATTGAGTGTAATCTTCCTCGCCGCCATCCTCTTCCTCGTAACCATCATCCCAGGTAGCTTCCTGCCTGTGGGGCCTCGCTCCCATTTCTGCTGGCCGGCCGCTAGGTCGGACACCGGTTGACCCGCGCGATGGTAGGCTGCCCTCATCGCCGGCCCAGCCTCGCGGTCGCGGCCTCTCACGGAACTCGTCATCGAGCGGTTTTGTGTCGCGAGGTGGGGCGCGACGGTAGTCTGCAGTCGAGCCCTCTGGGTCATCGACATCATCGTACCACTCCTCATCATCTTCCTCCTCTTCGTCGTCCTCGTCCTCACGGGTGAGTGTGCGCAGGCCGACGAAGCCGCCAATTAGCAAAGCCAAGACTACAAGCGCGATTGCTGCAACCATCGGAGTTGACATTCCTGCAGCACTGTCACCAGTTCCGCCGCTGTCGATTGGTGGAGTCAATGGAACGACGGTGAAATTGATTGTTGAGGTGTTTTCAGAATCGAGGTAACCTGCCGAAGAGGCGGATAGGTCGACTAGCATTTGGCGGTCGCCGGCAGGAGCGCCTAGAAGAGCGCGCATCTCCAAACCGACATCAGTAGACTGGTTGGCGAACAGACTGAACGAAGTTGTAGGCAAGAAGAAGAGGTCCATTCCTGTTGGCGTATTGATAGTCACATCTACTGAAACTCTGACTCCATTTGGATTGGTAACCGTGCAATCGAGAGTTGAAACGCTACCATTCTCACGAAGGTTCCAGGAAATGTCCTCACAGATCATCTCAACCGGCAGAATATCTGGGTCTAGTTGGTTTTGGTTTCCGTTTCCACCCTCACCATCTTCACCATCCTCGAGTGGAGGGAGAAGAATGACCCGCTCTTCGGTATCGGCCAGGTCGAGCCATTGGAGGGACGATGTGGTGACGCTGAGGTCCAACTCGCCGCCTTGGGGGTGATGAATCAGGATTTCTGCAGTACCGTCAATTCCTACGCTGACCTGCCCGTTGCTTGAAGTCGCTTGATTTGTCTCATTACCCAAAGACCACTCAACAACGATTCCGCGCAGGAGCGGTTGTTCGATAGGGTCGGCTGAAATCAGTTGAACTGTCACTGCACCCTCACCATTCTGGTCGAGTTGAACAGTGGAAGTATTGACGGTGAGCGTCGCATCGATTCGCGACTCAAAATTAGTGCTGCCACTGGCCGCAGCCACTGTCTGTTGCGTGGGCCCCCAACTGCCGCCACCATAGGAAGCGGTAACCTGTGAAACCCAATTGAGCAAGGTCGGACTCTCTGCCTGGAAATCGACCCAATCACTCCAATTCCAACTCGCAGTTCCGGCGGAATCGGTTTGGCCACTCAAAACCCATGAACCGTCATCAAGTTGAGATGTGGTGTTCCAGATGCCTGTACTGCCCCAAGTATGCAGGTCGACTGAAACCGTTCTACCAACCAGCGGCACGCCTTCGCTTTCCAACTGAACTGTGATTTCAAACGGCATCCCCGCCTTCACCATTGCATCCGCTAGCGAATTGTCTGAACTCGCCCCGCTTACAACCTCGACTGAAATCGATGAGCCGCGAACACTGTTGTTCAGCGACTGAACCGGTCCTGCCGTCACAAAATTCCAATTGACATTTCCAGTCAAATCACCGCATACGATAGCAACGAAGTAATCGGTCAAATCGACTGTAGCGAGCGTCAACGAAGTTGAGCCGCCAGCGGTCACATTGCCAACCTCTACCAGCCCACTGGCGTCAGAAATCGGCGTGGCGTCGAGATAAACCGCGTACCACGCCACATCATCAGACACGCTTTCAGTCCAACTAACATCGATGTACCCACCGCTATCAGAAGGCGTATCCCCCACAGTAAGTCCGGTTACCGCATCGGGAGGCGTTACATCCGGGGCAGGGAGGGCAGGAACGGTGATGGTGACCACATCCGAAAGGTTACTGAAAATGCCATTTGTGTAGACCGCGCGCACCCGATAATCCCAAGTCGTGCCCGAAACATTGTCTTCGTCCATCGTTCCGTTGCCCGGCGAAGTTTGGTGTGGGACTCCGAGTTGAGGTGTCGAGCCATTCACCCATCTAAATATCTGATAAGCGAGGAAATCTGCTTCAAGCATGGCAGCGTCATTCCACATGATGATGACTCGGTGGGTTGCATTTTGTGGGTCCCACCAGACTTGGTTGCCATTAACGATTGGTGCTGCCCTGAATACTTGATTCGACATTCCCGCCGCCCACTCGATTTGCAGCGCTTCAAGAGTGAGAGTTCCCGCTGCACTGGAATTGAATGGTAATGTGACATTGAAAGAGCCGGTTCCGGGTAACATTTGGAGATTGAGCGCGTTAGTGAGATTGCCGAGCATCAAATTTGCATCGACTGTGAAGGTTGCATCGTATGTTAATGCCAAATCCTTGAGAAGGATTGTTCCACTTCCCGTCGATGTAGCGTCAGGTACAACAAATGCCATTTCAATTCCGAACGGATAAATCTGAGAAGGTAGGGAGGGTATCTTGTTTGTAAGGCTCATAGAAATGTTACCCATATCCACCCAAGTCAACTCGTCAACCCCGTTTTGGCCGTCACCGGCATATCCGACAAGATTGCCTTCCTCCCAGCCGTCACCATCGAAATCGAAGGAAACAGAATGCCAGCCGGCTAGATAGATGCCTTGCGTCGCTTCGCCTGCAACAACTAACTGCTCGACTAAACCATCGCCATCAAAGTCAGCGAGAAGCACATCGCTGGGTGCGGTGTGTGGAGTCAGTGAGCCTGTCGAATTTGCAATACTACCATTGGTGCCGAAGAGGCGGATGTCAAGAAAACCGGTGAAGGTGGCATCATTGCCGTCAGTGATTCCCAAAATAGGCTGGATGAGGTCGTCGCTGCCGTTGCCGTTCCAATCTCCTACGGTGTGATTGTTTAGTTGAGTTGAATTATCCAATTGAATGGACCACCCCGTTCCATTGAAGGTCGATACACAAGTTCCTATGTCGGTGTTGCCGAGAAGGTCAAGGAATCCGTCGCCATTCCAATCTAGTGTCATCAAACCGCTTTTGATACCGTCAAATGAGACATTGCTGAGGAGTTGCACCCACGAACCGCCCGAACTGTTCCACAGGCTGACATGTCCATCCATGCCATCCGAAACAGCCACCGTGGGGTTTCCACTTCCCCAAAATTGGCCGGTGACTACTGAACTGAGAACCGCCTGAAGACCTCCTCCGTTGGAACTCACGAGAGTGGTCGCACCCTCTCCAAATGAGCCGTTAGTCGGATTGAATACGAATTCGCGCAGACTTCCGTCCGAATGTACGGAAATCAGTTCGTCATCGCCGTCACCATCGAGGTCGCCGACTGTGAGGTCGGCGAATCCCTGCCCCAATGAGAGGTTGGAAGAGTTGGCCCAGCCGCCAGTTGAGAGCGAGATGTGGATACAGGCAGATTCGTTGGTCGCGTCGCTAGCGGCGATGTCGGCTCGGCCGTCACCATCGAAGTCGCCGATGTCGAGGGTGGTTGCGCCATCGCAGGTCGCTTTCCAACTGATGGCGCTGAATCCTGTCGATGGGGACCAATCGAAGTAGCCGATGGCTGGGCTGCTGCTGCCGTTTGTCCAGGTGTGGGCTCTTTGCAGGAATATCGGTTCTGGCAGGCTGTCGGCATCTATGTCGCCGACCGCCAAATCATCGACTAGACCGGTCGCTACCCAGCCACCACCGAAGTCGGGAGTATACTCAACATTGAGGTCTGCCGTCTGTAGTTGAGCGATGCTCGGCAGCAGAACCACCTCAAGTTGAGAGCCAGATGAATTCACCGAACTAGAGTTCGTCGAACTGCCATCAGAGAATGTTGACTGATTTCCTAAGTCACCAAATCCGGTCTCTATGAATGCCCACTCCATCAGATTGTCATCACCGATGTCGAGAGTTACTGTTCCGGGAGAAGGCGATGTTTGTTCGTAACTAATGTCGAAGGTTGCCGAAGTAATCGTCGTGTTACGCTCCAAAGTTATGGCGAATGCCGAGTTCAAAGAACCGCCATTGAGATTCAACTGTCCAGTGCTGCTGCCATCAGAAAATGTGTTGATTGTACCCGAGTTCCCGCTCGCTCCAGCGAAGGGTGCGAAAACGGATATGAACATCAAAAAACAAATCAAAATCGGAGTGCGGCGACTAGGATTTGACAGCAGCATGGCTCCACCCGGAGCGTAGCGACGGATGGCAGGTATCAAGTCAGTTTCGGATTCAATACAACCTAATTGTGGTAAAATCGATGATTATCCACATTTCCAACTCCACCCGGAGGGTGATATTAATCACCATAGCCGAAAAAAACCATTCTTGAGAATGGCCACCACTGAATTCCATTACCGAAAGAAACACCGGATGTTAAGGACGCAACGATTAAAATAACCTCCTCTATCGCCGGTAAAGTGGTAAGCTGTGTCGATTGAAGATGAGGTTGTTGAACTTGGTAATCGTATATTGGTCCGTGTCGGAGATGTCGAATTGGACTTGACTGGCACCGCGAAGGAAATCGACACAAGAATGGCCAAAGAGATGCAGAATGAAATTTGGTCTAGTGCATTGGCCAACATCAGAATTGCCCGCGAAACTGCCATCGAGGCAGCAAAGGAAGCCGCCAGAAGTTCTGGACTTCCCGAGCGTGGCTCCGCCTTCAGAACACTTTGTGACACCAATAATCTGAACCGAAAACCAGACCAAGTCCTAGCCGCAATTCAATACCTGCGAGAGGTCGAAGGTATACACGATTCGCCGCCAAGAGTAATCCAGCAAATCTTCGACGACGCCGGCATCGAACACCCGGGTAACCTCAGCCTCTACCTAAACCGCCTTCGTGAAAGGGGCTTTTTGACCTACCCAGCAGGCGATGGAAACAATAAAAATCGCTATGCAGTTCTCACTACTGAAGGTCGTACACACCTCGACGGCCGCTCTACGAGGTGAAACCAATGGCTGAAAAAGCCCCCGACTCGGCCGAAAAACTCGCCGAAAGTGATCCAAAAACCCCCACTGCTCGGGAGGACACCGAAACTGGAGAAGGGCGAGAAAGCCCCGATAATTTGACCGAAGAAGGAGCCAAGGACCTCTCATTCCAGTCTTTTGTCGGAGCGGATTTGACCGATGCGGACTTTGAAGGAGCCAATTTACGAAGGGCAATTTTCGATGGAGCCGACCTTGAAGGAGCGAATTTGTCCGGCGCTGATATGCGAAATGCATCATTCATTGGTGCCAACATGATGAAGGTTGCATTGGATGGGGCAGACATGCGCGGTGCCCGCTTTACAAGAGCGAAATTGAGCCTCTCAAACATGCAGGATGCGAAATTGGAGGGCGCCGACATGCGAGGCGTTAGAGGCCGTTACGCGGTCTGGCGAAGGGCAGACTGGTGGAATGCACGCATGGATGATTCGCTGACAAAGGCGCTCTCGAAAAAATGGCCAAGAGCCAAAAACGAATGACTCACGAGAGGGCAGCCTTGCCCTGAGGAAAAAGTAAGACGAGTAGAGGAAAGGCCAAGCAGAGAAGTGAGCAAACTCCTTGGATTGCTGTGCTCGCCCCCAACGAGTAACTGAAGCCGTAGTCTTCTGCGATAACGGCCATCCAAATCTCCCCTGCAATCATTGTCAGGCCGAACAGGGCGCCGCCACCGGCGCTGATGTAAACCCCGAGCCGCTTCTTCTTGACCAACATCGTGCCGCCTACAATCAATACCACTGAGGTGAGAGAAAACATTACGATTGTGAAGAGCAACTGTCCCGACTCGACTAAGGCTTGGAATTGAGCTCCCTCATCGGCACTGACTCCCTCAGTCGTGCCGACTACATCGGCCATTGAGAGGGTTACAATGAGCAACGCAGAAAGAAGCAACAAGCCGATACCGCCAATAATTTCGATGACCCCGATTGTCACGGGAATAGCGTTGTTCGGCTTGAGTGGAATCTCTGGCATCACCGGCTCATCAGAGAGAACATCTCCCGATAGAACATCGTCGGGCGAGTCACCATCCGAAGTTCCCATCAACCAATCCTCCTACCGCGTAGCCCTTCAATCCTCACCACAGGAGCGCAGATTTTCAGCCAATTCAGCAGGTATCGGCTTGGATTCAAAATTGTCAAGGTCAACACAAACGGTCACAACTTTGCCGTTCCAGCAGAGCAAACCATTCTGATTCTCAAACTGGTAGCGCCAGGTGCAAGACTTGGTTCCAACCTTTTCAATCCAAAGTTTACAGACGATTTCGTCGCCATAACGAAGCGGTGCAACATGGTCAGATTCGGTCCGGACTGCCGGGAAACCAAGACGCATCTTGCCGGTCAAAGTCGGGTAATCGATGCCGCAAATGGGCTCCCATGCCTCCTCAAAAAACCGGTGTGCCAAGTCGAAGTACTGGGGGTAGAAAACCACGCTGGCAACATCCAACATCGGCCAGTCCACCCTGCGCCGCAATACCACCGCCATGGCCGGGGCTTCCCAAGTGACACTCAATCAACCTCTCCGTCGACTCAGCACAAATTTCAGTGCCAACTCAATACCAATTTGTGTGCGCAACTCATAGTATTCAACTCACATCAATTGTGGCGGATCCACCGAAGCGGCAATCGAAGCCAATCGGAGCGGACCCACCGCGACCTTCGAACTGGACTGAGCGCAGCGAAGGAAGTGCGAACACCAAAAATAATCGATGACGGTGCGTGGGTCCGCGGCTGCAATCGAAGACCATCGAAGCGGACCCACCGCGATTTGAACACGGGTTTGAGGCTCCGCAAGCCCCAGTGATATCCAGGCTACACTATGGGTCCAGCGACTCGCCGACCTTCCGACCCGATTTAACCCCGCCGCATAGAGCCAACAGCACTCAAGCCACCATCAAAAGAAGGGGGTGCTCCCAACCGTCGGCGGAAGGAGACAGTAGATTGACGGTTGGGAGCGGGGTGTAGAGGTGAGTTCAACTGGTGAGTGCGTAGATTCTCTTTCCGGTCGCCCGGTCCTGAGTCCACAGTATTTCTTTGCAGTGGCGAGGGATGAAGAAGCCAACCTTGCGTGGTGTAAGCCCATGGTTTTTCATTCGCCTTTCGTTTGACAAGGCTGCCACAATTTCGCTGGCGGTACAGTTCGGATTGGTTGTCACATAATCCATAATTTCCGACCTCAAACGGTTGAATCGTGCCAGCTTTTGGGTTCCGTACTTAGGTTGCATGTACTTCTTTGGGTTGCCCATTACCTATGAACGCGGTTCGGGGGTTCCCGGGATGTCCCATCCTACTGGAGAGGTACAATCGTCTTCCAGCGTGGCTCAGCGAGCTTTTTCGCCTTGCCATCCATGACGATTGGATTTGAGTGATTCAGCACTCCATGCATCCCTTCGACTGAAAATTTGATTCTTAATTCGACGAATCTATCCTTCTCACACGCTTCGAGAATTTCGTCATCCAATTCCTTACTCGCCTGCTGGTCAGTGTGCCCTTTGTTGGTGATGCAGAGGGTTGAACCATCCAAATGAGCGCGCGGCTGAAAATCGTGGTCATCTGGGTCTTGCATACGGACCTCAAGGTCGACTACGACCCTGTCGCGCACCGTCATCTTGGTGATGTCAATCGTTGAGACCATCTCTACCGACTCCCGCCACTCCCGACTGCTGAAAGAACATTCGCATAGTGCAGCCATCTTTTGCAGGGTCAAAAATTGAAATTAAACGACTTCTGTGATACGTGGCGTAATTATGACATACTCAATCTCAAGGTCCCAGTCATTTCCTTCGTCGGGGTCCAACTCATCAATCAAGTCGGGGTCTGCCTGGTCTGCGCGAATCTGCCAAGTCCAATTCCCTTGCCCATACCGCCCAACCGTCTCGTCGAGCAGCCGCTGAAGCAACTCATCTCGGTTGTCAGACTCGTATGTCTGGTCTGATTGGGGTACAGAATTCATGCCCTGAGCGTCCAAATATGCCTTGGGAGCCTTGGTAGGATCTTCCTGCGAAGTCTGCTGTTCCTCATTCCATGCAGAGGCGGGAACCGACAATTTCAGCGTGAAATTATCTTGAGGAAGTTGGTGGAGAAGCAAATCCATCTCTAGAGTAAGAGTCGCATTCACGGCGAGGAGGCGACCCGCCTCGCCTGGCTCATGAATGAACGACCAAGTCTCACCTTGGTAGAGATATCCTTCCGACGCGTAACTAACACGCACCTCATCCCACACGACTCGCCAAACGCGGGTCGTCACATTGAGTTGGAAGTATTCGGTGGATGAGGCGTCCATATCATCAGTGATGGTTAGGCTGCCAGTCATCACACCAGATTTATTCATCATCATGGTGATGCTCGATTCGGTGGAATCGACTTCATTGGTCGCATCACCATCACCATCCGAATCAACCCAATCCAAAGACCATGCCCAAAGTAAGAGGCCACCGTCAGGGTCGGCGGATAGATTGGCGTCTAGAGTGACGAACTTACCGACCTTTGTCAGGAAGGGAACGGAGAGTGAAATATCGGGGTAGGCATTCACATGGATTGTCCAACTTGTGAAGTCTGTGCCACCTTGGTCATTTTTTACGATAACACTCACGCTATATGTCCCTGGTTCATCGAAAACATGGCTAGTCAGCCCTTGTGAGGAGGTTGTTTCTGCCCCGTCTCCGAACTCCCAAGCATACTCTGTGATGACTGTGCCTTCTGGTGAATTTGAGCCGCGGGCGTCAAAGTTGACCGGCTCGCCAGCGTTGATTGAGTCGATGTCTACCGAGAGGTTTGCAGTCGGTTCGGGAGGTCCAATCGGGTTGACACAACCGGAGAGCAGAAGGCTGCTGAGAATCAGCAATGGGAAGACTCGGTGCGACGCTGCGCTGCTGAGAGCCGCTTCAACCATGAATCTGCGAGCCAAAACATCGTTTAACAGCATGACGGATAGCCGTTGGCTGAAAGCATCAAACTGTAATCAGTTCAGTCCTCACCAGAACTGACTTCGAATTCATCATCGGAGACCGGGACTTCCACTTGTTGGTAGGCAGTCATATCCTCTCCTGTTGAGGCTGCGGAAGAGAGATGTGAGTCAGCGGTTTTAGGGTCTACTTTGTCTCCCGTTGCCATGCCGTAGTGGTCCTCTAACGGCTCCTCGGTGAGCAGGTCGTCCGCCTCTGCCCCCTCCACATGAAATTCGACTGGCACTTTCTCTGCGCTCACTTCCGCTGACAATTCCTCCTCGTCATCAAGCGCTGACATCGCATCGCTGAGAGCATCATCCCGCTGCTCTGAATATTGCTCACTCAAAGAGTGCTCAGCCTGCTGTTCAACCTCCTCAAAGGTCGGTTCTTGCTCTGGCTCGGCCTGCCTTGAGCCGAACAGACGCCGTAGCCAACCCATGGCTGGCAGAGAGAGGGGTCGGGGATAGCCTTCTCGGCGAATAGCCCTCCAATTCAGTAAGTTCAAACAGGGCCGGTCGCCCCGAACTACTCAATGACTCACGACCCACTGGCAGGATGCCGCGTCGTAGGCTTCGACCTTGAGACAACTGGATTGCAATCCCGGACTCACAGAATCGTCCAGTTCGCAGTGTTGGGCAGTGATGCTGATGGCTCCGCCATTCACTACGAATCGATAGTTGACCCACAGCGCTCCATCCCAGCAGACGCAGCGCGGATTCACGGAATTTACGATAAAGATGTGAGGGGCGTCGCAACTTTTGGAGAACATGTAGACAGACTTGACGAGTTATTCACCGATGCGGTCGTCGTGGGCCACAATGTTCGCCGCTTCGACTGGCCTTTTATCGGCGATGAATACCTTCGACTTGGCCGCACACTACCAGAACCAAGAGCGATTATCGACACCCTTGAACTGGCTCGCAGGCTCAAACTTCCAAGACCGCACGGATTGGGCAGCCTCTGTCGAACCTATGGCGTCACACTCGAAAATGCGCACACTGCCGGCGCAGACGCAGCAGCCACTCTGATGCTGTTATGGAAAATCATGGAGGCCCACCCACAAGCGTTCAGGCGCTCATTAGAGGATTTACAGGCGTGGATGTCGGGTAGCCAAGCCACCTCAGGAAATTCACTCGGCCGAGGTTATGAAGACCTTGAGCCGTTCGATACGCAAGGTAAGTTGAGGGTCGACGGAGATGATTTGATTCTCGCCTTCGGCCGCCACCGCGGTGACACTCTCTCTACTCTCATCAGCCAAGACCCGGACTATCTGCGCTGGGTCCGCTCGCCAAATGGGCCGCTGACAAAAGTGGACCGCGACAAACTCTCAGAATTCCTTCAGTAGATTTCTACTGCTGATTCCTTCTGCTGGTTCCTACCGCTGGCGCAGAAAATCAGGCCACAAAACCAATGATTTCTATTCGGCCGCGGGGCTACCGTCTGGAATCGGCTTCCACGGCAATACATCGCACCAATCGCCGAGCCGCCAACTCGCACCGCCAACATTTGCGCCACCCAAAAAGACCGGTCCCTCCCAAGCGAGGTCCTGGATTTCCTGAAGGTGCTCCTGGGCATAACCGCTGAAAATTGCCCCGTAGCGTTTTCCGGTCAAAACCATCGTGCCTGCGTCGTCGCTGGGTACCATTCGCTCAACCAACGCGACCGAACAATCATCCTCGACCCGAATTAGTTGAACAACCTCGTCACGGAAGACGCCGCTAACCTCCACCTCGCCCTGTGAAAGCGCCCAAATCCACTTCGGGCACCAAGCCTTCCATTCACAAAATCCGCACGCTTCCCGAGATGGGGTCGCGCCAAATGGTTCTGGAGTTAATTTGCTCGCCTCCCAAGCGGCGAAGGCTTCGTCTAGAACGCTTGGACCGTCGGCAACGTAGACTTCGGAGCGTAGCGAATACCACCCTTCGGCGCGGATTGGAGGATGATTCGGATTGTTGGCGACGATGAGGTCCCTGTAGAGGCGCAATTGCCTGCTTACCGTGTCATAGAGTTCGCCTTCGGGTGGCTTACCTGTCTTCAGGTCAGCCACTATCCAACCGATTGGATTTTTGTTCTCATCCCGCTCGACTACAAGCAAATCCAGCCGCCCCATAAGGCGGCCACAGGATGAGCGTAGAGTCCCCTCTGCTGAGAGCACCATACTCTGAATATCTCGCCAGTCACCGACTGAAATCGCCGCCAGACTGACCTTTGTGTGCCCCGCCTTTTGGAACAAAATATTGAGCGAGCCAATCAGCAACTTCTGCGCCTTCTCAAATTCCTCTTCCTTCCATTTCGGATGGCGGGGCATTCCAAAAAATGATTCTCGCTCCTCCTCCCATTGTCTTGTCAGAATTGCCTTGGCGGTGGTCGGGAGCCAGCCAGTTTCTTCGTCAACCCTACCGGTGAGGTCGAGGTTACAGAGGTCTTCCACCGAGTCGTGAACCGCGGTTCCTATCGCCGCGGGCATCCCGGTTTTTCGCGGCAACCTTTGGCGTGAGAGCCAAAATTTTCGGGGGCACGCCTCAAAGTTGTTCCACGCGGAAGGTGAGAGAGAATGCGCTCTTTGGTGTGCTCCTGTCATGCCACTCCCCCTCCAAGTTCCCGCCTGCCGGGTGAACCGCCATGCGCCCCAACCATTAATGAGACCGGCGCCGAGCGGGACTCGTGAACGATGGACCGATTGTGAGAATCAATGATGATGTTGATGCTGAGGGGGCGCTCGTCGTCTCCTGCTTTCCAACTGTGAGTATGGTGTCGAGCATTGTCGCTCATTACCTCGTAGAAAGGCTGGATTTGGAGTTTGTTGGCGGTGTAAGGGATGCTCGCCTGCCCGCTGTCTGCCTCGTGCAAGAGGGAGAACCATTGCCCCCAATTCGCTTCTATGCTGGTGATCCGGTTTGCACTGTCGAGGGGTGTGACAAACTGATTGTGGTTCTCTCCGACATTCAAGTGCACGGCCGACTCGCCCTTCCACTCACTGAAGCGCTTTTTGAGTGGAGTGAAAAATCCGGCGTGAACGCTGGCATGCTGGTAGATGCATTCGCCCATGGAGTCGAGTCGCCTCACGAACTGATCGACGACGATGACACCGAAGAGACGATTCTTGGAATCGGTGCTACTGAGGAGGCCAGGGCTAAATTGGAATCGATGAAAATTCCGCTTCTCAAACATGGTGTCATAGGCGGCATGACCGGCGTGATGATGGGTGAAGGTAGGCGTCGTGGACTCAATCTGTCGGCAATTCTAGCCGAAGCGAATCCCGCCTACCCTGATGCTCGAGCAGCAGCCCGCATCATCCAGAAACTCGACATGTTACTTCCAGCGATTCATCTCGACACCGAGCCACTTCTCGAAGAGGCGGAGCGCATCGAGGAGCAAATCAAGGCGATGATGGCTCACCAACTCTCAGCGGCAGAAGAGCGAGGAGAGGCCGATGGTTCTCCTTCAGCTATGCTGTACGGCTGACTTTTGAAGTTGGGTTCTCCAATTTTCCCAATAAAATTGTTGATTCGCTCGGTGAGTCACCGCACGGTCGCTCAGAGTATTCGATTTCGATTGAAGGGGTCCTACGGACCCCAAGAGCGACTTTTCGTGCGGCTGTTGTGATTCGTTCTCGCTACGATTTTCCGCGCCCCAACTGCAAAAGTCAGCGGTTAAAAAAATGACTACAATATTTCAGTAATCGCCGAGAGTCGATTGGCGAGCACCGCTTTCGTCATCAGTATCGGTTTCCGGATTTGTTTCGCCAATGTTTTCGGCATCGTTTTCGCTGCCAGAATATTGGTCCAACATCTCATCGAGAGCCTTTTCGGAGAGGACATTCACGCCAAGCCGATTCGCCTTATCCAACTTGGAACCAGCATTTTCGCCAGCCACCAGATGATTCAACTTGCCAGATACGGTGGTCGTCACTTTCCCTCCACCCGCCTTGATGCGCAACGCAATCTCCTTTCTCGGCCGGCCAAGAGTGCCAGTGATACAGAAGGTGAGTCCCGTCAATGGCCCTGCAACAACCACCACTGCCTCAGCCTCTGTAATCGTGAGAATCTCTGCCAAATCCTCCACTATCACTCGCCGCCCGTTGAGTCCATCGATGAATGAGGATGCAACTGTTTCTCCAACACCATCGATTTTTACCAATCTTTCAATCGCCTCATCGCGCTCTTCTAGTAAGCCGAATAACGCTGGCATCGAGCCTATTTCTGCCGCAAAACCCGCGGCAAGTTCCGGACCTATCCCGGGAAGCCCGAGGGCAGAAAGGAAGGAGGAAAGCCCGAGTGTTTGGGTGGCTTGGAGTTGCGCCATCACATTTGAGGCGGATTTTTCAGCCATCCTCTCCAACCCGACAAGGTCACCAAGCGCCAATCGATAGAGGTCTGGAAGAGTCTTCACAAGCCCAGATTCACAGAGTTGCTCAGCAAGTTTTTCGCCGATTCCATCCATTTCCAGCGCCCTACACCAGTAGAGCAGCGAGCGGACAACCCTCGCCCGGCAGTCGAGATTCGTGCAGCGCAGAAATGCGCCGTCAACCACCAATTTCGTAGCACAATCCGGACACTCCGTGGGAAATTCTACTGCCTTTGTTGGTGGCAACGAGCCGGTGAAAATCTCGCCGTCTGAGTGTGTTCTGCCCTTCAAATCGGCTGCTTTCGCTTGGCCCAAACTCTCGATGACCTTCGGGATGACATCACCTCTTCGAACGATGCGAACCTTGTCGCCGATTTTGATTCCAAGCCGCTCAACTTCGCCGGCATTATGCAGCGTTGTATTCTCGACTGTGACTCCAGAAACCGTGACGGGTGCCACCCTCGCAACCGGTGTGACCGCGCCGGTTCGTCCAGTCTGCCATTCGACTTCCAAGAGCACCGTTGTCGCTTCCTCGGGGGGAAACTTCCACGCCAACGCCCACCTTGGGTGGTGTGCTGTAGTGCCGAGCAGTCGCCTCTTTTCGAAATTGTCAAGTTTGAAGACCACTCCGTCGACCTCCCATGAAAGTGAGTCGCGCCTCGCTGCATATTGCTCTGTCAAAGCGACCATCGCCGCCCCAACCTGCTCGTCGTCATCGCCTTCTATCAGGTGCTTTCCAGCAACCTCGATTCCGACCGATTCCAACCATTCAGCAGCCTCCAAGTCGCCCTTGAACCAAGGGCCGTCCGGACTGTCCGGGTGGCGGTTTTCTGGAGATGTGAAACGGACATCGTAAGCCAGGAAATCGAGGTGTTCAGCCTTCGCTTTTCCCTTCTCGATGTGTTTCTGGCGAAGCGCCCCCGCCGCTAAATTTCGCGGATTGGGAGCAACCTCTGCATACTTCTCACGATAGGTGGCAAGTGACATCACCACCTCGCCTCGGATATGGCAATCCCCTTCCCATGAGAGTTGGAATGGAATGTTGGAAATTCGTCGAGCATTCGCCGTGACATCTTCACCTCGCTCGCCGCTGCCTCTTGTGGCTGCGCGGATGAGTCGGCCGCGGCGATACTCGAGCGAGAGTGCTGAGCCGTCGAGTTTGGGTTGCGCGAGGAATCTTCGGCCATGAGCGGTGGTCTCGGAAATGAAGTGGAGAATCTCCTCTTCTGTTGTCGCCTTGTCAAGACTCTTCATCGGGAAGGCGTGAACAACTTTTTGAGAACCCGGCGCGGGGTCAGCGCCAACCCGGGAGAGTTGCGGGTGTTTGGGAGATAGGTGGGTCAACTCATCCCACAATTCATCGAATTCAGCATCAGAAATCTCGGGCGCCGCTAAATTGTAGTAGAGGTTTGAATGATGGGCGAGTAGTGCCGCCAACTCATCAATTCGAGCGGCGGAACCTGTTGAATCATCCACCTCGGTGGACACCTCAACATCGGAATCGGTCGGGTTAACGCCCATCGCTACGCGATGGGCGGCCACCCTCCTTCAAGGTGCCGAACAGCCTTTCTTGACTTCTTCAAGCGGCCCGCTTCACTCCTCTTCGGAGTCGGTGAAAAGTTGCCATTCACCGCTCTGCAGCGCCTCAATCCGCGCCGCTGCCTGTTCCAAATCAGAAAGTGCCCCGCCTAGGGGAAGAGGTGCGAACAACCACCACCCCTTGCGCTGCAAGACGATTCGATTTCCACCACTCCACCCCTTCCAGCGAAGCGCATCGAATGGATACTGAAATCCGTCTGCAAACAGGTGAGTTTTGGTCACTGCATATCGCTTGGGAAGCATCAGCCAGACGCAATGCAATCCGAGCAGCAAATCGAATAGAATCACCAGAAATTCAGGCGTCCCACTACTCTCAGCCAACATCCACGGCAGAACCATCATGATTCCAAGTGTCAGCAGTGAAGTCCCGTTGCGGAAAACCTCTCTCTCCGAATTGGATTCCCACGCCCAGCCACCGTTGCCCAGCTCGCCGAGCGTCACAACCTCGGCTCGCATGCGCCTCAATCGATAACCATCGTAGAGCACAATCGCCCCGACAAGGCCGACCACCGCCACCGAAACCGCCTCGGGCGATAGTGAAACCAACGCTGTCACACACCCTCGCGGCTACTTGCCAAGTTATCCTGTGACGCACACAAATAATGCGAAACCATCGCAGTCACACACCCTCAAGGCTTCTCGCTGAGTCTGTCCGTGCCTCGCAAGAAAATGGCTGCGACTACAACCAACAGAATCAGAATTGGAATTATCACTCCCGGCGTGAAGAATCCGCTATCAGACGATCCGCTGGCAGGCGCTCCGATTGTCGCATCTAGCGGGTCGGCATCCTCAGAGTCAGGTACGCCGTCATTGTCGTCGTCATCATCCTCGATGAGGTCGGTTTCGCAGTTCGGAAGGAGCGAGTTGGGGAGCCCGTCGAGGTCGTTGTCGGAGTGCGCGCACGCATCGAACGGGAAGGCGTCTCTGACATCGTCAATTCGGTCATTGTCGTCATCTTCGTCGTACACGTCCGGTCCACATTTCCGGTCCTCTTCCATGTCATACCAGGCGTTCAGTCCATTGATCATGCAGGTGTCGATAAAGTCGCCATCGGCATCGTCCAAAATGACGGTAATTGTCAGCGCATCGAAGGAAGAACCACCCCAAGGGTCGCTCACCACGACTGTAACAATGTGTACTCCCACGCTTCCGATACTGTCCAAACTGCCAGATTCTCCGGTGAAGATTTGTGGCCCCGGGCTATTCTCTCCCTGCTCCCTCAAATGCCAGGAAAATGAGAGTTCTTCGCCTTCTTCTGTACAACCATCGTCCAAACAATCCGGGTCTTGGGCAACCGCGGAGAAATTGACAGGCTCGCCTTGTTGGACTGTGATTGCTCCATTCGGCTCGACGATTGTTACCACTGGGTCTTGATTTCGGTTGAGTTCTGCTGAGTAGAATCGTGATGTTGATTCACCGATTGAAAAGGCGCCACTACCTGCAACATAACCCATCGCCGTGGCGCTCCAAAGAGCGGTTGTTGAACTCGATTGACCGGTTTCAGACCAAGTTTGGTAGATGAGTGGAATCGATGCTCCACCATCACCGGATGATGTTGAAATCACCTGTTCTGGCACTGAGCCGCCAAACGATTCAACGGTGACCTCCAGCCACGCACCGATGATTGGTATTCCGGCATCTCCGAGAACTTGAACGGTCCAAGTCGAGCCGATGACCAAACTGGCCTGTCCGATAATCGAGATTGCGCTTGAGTCGAATGAAATAGGGTCCCAAATCTCTGCGATATAGGATTTCTCGCCCCCGAGGGTGATTTCCCCGCTCAGGGAATCGCCTCTCGACTCAAAGCCGAACCCGTGGGTAGCAAAGGCAATCGTTGAATCGAATTGGTTGTTGGTGAAGAGTGGCGGCTGATTCTCGACATCCCCTTCATCGCCGGTCAAAATTACTGAAGTATCGTAGTTTGAGACCACACTATCAGAAACGGTTGTTCGGTCAGCCCGCACCCCAGTTATCTCTAGAGCAACTCCACCACCGTCACCATGAAAGTTTAGTCCGGATAGAGTGCCAGTGCTTTGGGTGAGCGAAATCCCGGGTGAGCCATGAATGTCTGAATTTCTGATGACCGCCTGCTCGCTCCACTCCACCGCCAACGCTGCTGCACCAGTTCCAGCCGTGATATTGAGCCCTTCGAAAGTAAGGCCGCCGTCGACCATCTCAAGGTGAACCGCCGCCTTTTCACCATCATGAGCGGTCGCATCGAGGTTCGTTACAGTTCCAGAGCCACCCCGAAGGTACAACCCCTTCTCATTACCCGCACCGAGGGTAACTCCGTCAATTGAGACCGCCGCTTGAGTGAGCAATGCCGCATTCTGTGAACAAGATTGAATCTGGGTTCCAGTAATTGTGATGGAACCGCCGTTTGAGAAGATGCAATTGTCTGTCTGATGGAGCAGACCACCTTCAACGGTCAAACTACCAGAGCCACTGACCATCAACGAGGCACCATCAACCACCATTTCGGTCAAAGTCACTGCCGCCGCTGCTGGACCTACTGAAAGCGGAGCACCGATGTAATGGCCATAATCGAGATTGACAACAGCCCCCTCAGTTGTGGAAATACCATCCCAATCAGCGCCGGTTATTGTTGCCCTTGTTGACTCCAACACACCATCAACGCGGATGCCAGCATCAGACTTGACATTGAGACTTACAAATTCAAGCAGAGTCATAGTAGTCCCCGAAGTCACTATCAAATCGCTCTCAAGGTAGTAGGGCGAGAAGGTCTTCTCCAATCGAAGCCATCCAAAAGTTGAGCCACCATCAATCGTCGACATCATGAAGTCGAAAGTGGCAGGAGAACTCGGCCCCCAACTTTTGACTTGACTATGGCCATCCTTCAGCACATAGACTGCTAGCACACCGGTGGAATCATCGAATATCTCTGTCACATTTCGATAGGTCGCTGTGTGAAACGCAACCCCCTCAGAGTTTGTCACAACCTGCCTGCCCTGAACGGTGACTGTCGCCCCTTCAACCGGCTCACCCCAATCCAACACCCGTACGAGTGCGGCATTTTTCAGTGCGAGATATCCACCCATGGAAGGGTGAATTGTGCCATCGATTGAACCGTCGTAAATCGAGAGGCTGCAAGTCTGTTCAAGGTGGAAATCTCCTTCGACATTTACCCCGCTCCAGGATAGTTCCTCCAACTGACAACTGGTGTGAACATCATTTCCGACCGTCAAACCCGCTCCGCTGCCCTTCAGAGAATGGCTGGTGTTGCCGTAGACTACCGCATCGGTCGAACCACCATCTCCCTCCAAAGTGCCAGTGCCCTCGATGACTATGGCTCCTCCCGGAACTGATAGGTGAGCATCGATCAAGACAACCTTCGCGGCAGTCGAAATAGTCACATCAAAGCCTGCCGCAGTGGTGAAATTGGCTCCGTATAGTCGGGCCGTGACTCCGATTGGAACCACCCACGGCCCGGAAGTCGGAATCAATGGTAATTGGACCTCGCCGCCCGGCGGCGAGAGTGTCGTTGTGGCACCGTAGGTGCCATCATTTGCGGTGACCTCAGAACCTGCATTGATGAGAGGTAAGGTCACCTCGCCCTGAGAATCTGAGATGGCATTGAATCCGTGCGCTTCGACATAGACTCCCGGCAATGCATTTTGAGAGAGGTCGGTCACGCTGACTGTCGACTCAGTGAATTCGTACGATGTGTTGACATCAACCCGCCCATTTGTTCCGCCAAAGTAGAGAGTGCCCTCACCGTCGGCATCCCAAAGTCCGTTACTGCTCATGGCGGGAAGATTTCTGACAACTGCGGTCTGGTCGGCATCGATTTGGATTGTCGCATCCTGATGTCCAGAAGCAGTCCAAGAATCAAGATGCAGGTCGCCTTCTACAAGATGGATTCCATTGAATGAGTTCCCGGTGGTTAGCGCCTCGAGCGCAACTGAACCCCCATCTATGAGAATACCGCTGCCAGAAAGTAAGCCCCCCAATTGGGAGGTCAATGAGGTACCAGAAATTGCGCAGTCGGAACGGCATAGAAGACCGTCAGACCACCCCTCAAGGGTTAGCCCGTGACTCTCAACTTCCCCCCAAGTGACCGCCAAACCAAACGAGGTTGCATCGTTTCCAAGATAGGAGCGAGAGAGTGTCGTCGAAGTGAAGACATGCTTCCCATCTATCAGTTCCAAGCCGGTCGACGATTCATCGCCCGTGATTGAAGAATCGGTCCAAAAACTGTCCAAACTAGAGACATGGCCGAACTCTTCACCAGTCGAAAATTGAGAATCGGTAACATCCAATCTACCCGAGCCGGTCGCATCGAACAGGGTTCCCGAGGTAGCCAAATTTACTCCATCAAAAGTCTGCACCCCAACGCCGCTGAGTCGCATCCCCTGCGAAAATCCAGAAAGCGTAGAGTCTGCCAATGTGAACTGCCCCGCTGTCAATAATGTGAGGGACCAGCCATTTGCTCCCGTTCCGTTCAAAGTTAAGTCGGATAGTGTGACATCGACCAAATCTGAGCCGATGGCCACCAACTCAACCTCGCCTGTGATGTTTGAGAGATGAGCCCCATCGCTGCTCACCCCGTCGAAGAGAAGCCCCACGCCGTCAACCGTAACTGAATCGACTCGAACTGAAGTTGCGCCTCGACTGATGATAGCGGTAGAGGTTTCCGAGATGTCCAAACCATCTGCGCTGCCGGTTGAACCGTCATTGAGAATCAAGCCGATGGAACCTTCCGATACTGAAAGAGAATCGAGGTCGAGATAGCCGTTGTTCTCGATTGAAATCGCCGAATCATCGGATGTCACCCCATTTACAGTAGCAGAACCCGTCTGCTTCACTTCGATGCAGGTGAAGTCGATTCTGGCACATGAGAAATCGGTCGCGGCGACGGTCCCCCGGTTTCGGATTCCCATGTAGGAATCTTCTGCAGTCACAGAACTCAAGGTCGCGGTTCCGTTGATGTCGAATGCGGCGCGGGCATTTCGCAAAACTAGGTGGTTGGCTATCAATGAGCCACCAGCCTCGACGGTCACACCCTCCCAAAGACCTGTGAAGCCACCCTGCAAAACTGGGGTGTAGTTACTCCAGATAACTGCTGAATTTCCAGCGGTACCCTCTACTACCATGTTTCCAGCAACCGAGATGGAGTGGTCGCCGGTAACGGTGACATTGGTTCCCGCTTCGATTGTGAGGGTACTGCCGACTGCGACGGTGATATCTTCTGAGAGAACAAAATCGCCCGACCATCGCTCGTCCGAAGAGATAGTTCTGCCTTCAACTCCGCCGACGAACGCCAGAATAATCGATGTCAACATCAGCAAAGAAAGAGTCACTGCCCGTCCCACGGTTCGGCTCATGGCTGTGCCATGAGTGCTGCATCCTTTCAAGGCCTTCGCGTGCGGGTCAGTATCGGTGTTGAGCACAAACTACCACAACATGGTAATGTCAACCAAATACGAATCACTTTCTGACAAGAAAAGAAATCACTCGAAGTGGGCCCGTCCGGAGTTGATGTTCGTACTCTCAATTGATAGCGAGTCTGTTCGAACATGCGAAGGCTGCTGAGCAGCCTGAAGCAACTGAGAACAGGCGAATGAAGTCGATTGAGTTCTCAGTGAAAATCCGGCGGGCCCGATTGTTATCGATTGAAGTGGGCCCGTCCGGATTTGAACCGGAGTCTAACGGCCCCCAGCCGTCAAGTATAGCCAAGCTAACCCACGGGCCCGTAAATTTACCATCACGGTTTTCGAAAGACGCTGAACGGCGCCACTTCGTCAATTAGTTCCACATGGGAGACAAACATTCGGCGGCAGCAGTAACGGTCTACGCCAAGGTCGGTCAAGACCTCTCCTGCATCCTCGCCATCATCTCCTGCGGTTCGGGTTTGGTAGTCCTCCCACAGGTGACCAATCACATTTCCACAACTAAAACATCGTACTGGAATCAACATTTTCATTCACCTCTATATCATCTGTAGCTCTTCTGCCACTTCTTTCGCGCTCCACGGCCAAGCTGATGCTTGGGCTCCTTTCTGCGCGGGTCATTCACCAGAAGACTTCGGTCGAATCTGAGGAACTCATCTCTGAGTTCTTCGTCGTCGCCCTCTGCTCCTCCGTTGTACTTTACGAGGCCTCTAGCGATTGCAGTCCTGATTGCATCGACTTGGCCCATAACGCCGCCACCTTGAGTGTCGACATTGACATCGACATCTGCAGTGCGGTTCATCGCCTCAGCGATTACGAGTGGCTCCATCGCCTTGCGGCGAGCGAGTTCAGGCTCGAAGATTTCGATAGGTTGGCTGTTCACGCGGACTCTACCCTTGCCGGGCTTCACCACTGCGCGTGCAATCGCCGTCTTGCGCTTGCCGCTGGTCTCAACTGCCAACTTCTTGTGCTTCTTTCTGCGTGCCATCAGTTTTCACCTCTGATTCTGTTCATCGGCGCGCCGAGATTCTCGGAAATCTTGCCGAGTTTCAAAAATCGCTCTGGTAATGGTCGAGTGACCCCAGAAAGGTCCCCCATTTCGTGACCTTCAGGAAGGGAATCCCCTGTAAGGTGGTTTGGGCAGCCGATTAGCACGCGAAGGTTTCGCACTGCAGCACGGCCTGTGGAGTTCTTTTGGTAGGGTAGCATTCCCCTGACTGTCCGCTTGAGAATCTTATCCGGCATGCGTGGGAAGAACGGACCCTTTCGGGCGTGGTTCAACTCGTACTTCTTGCGGTAGGTTGCCATCACTGCACGCTTCGTGCCTGACACAATTGCGCTCTCCGCATTGACGATAATGACCCGGTCACCCGTGCCACTTCGCTGTCCGGTGAGAAGAATCTTCGCAACATGGCTAGAAAGCCTTCCGAGCACCTGGTCGGTGGCATCGAAAACATGGGTTGTTGCTTCCTCATCCAAGGAGAAACACCCCCGTTCCAGTTGGGTTCTTCTCCATCAATTCTGCGATGCTCATCACTTCGCCGCCGGCTGCCTCGATTTTCTCCTGTGCGCCGCTGCTGAAGCTAAATGCGGCGACGGTCGGCTTGCCAAGGACATCACCACTACCGAGCAACTTACCAGGAACGAGAACCATTTTCTCGTCCGCGGCGTGTCGGCTCAGGCGGCTCAGGTTGGGCTGCGACCAATTGCTGCGGCTCTTTTCGAGCCGTAGCGCCACATCTCGCCACAGTGCTGCACCAGTAGAACGTGACTGCGCCTTTAGCAGGTCGATGAGATCGACCAAGGCTTCGTTCGTTTTTACTGTCTGCTTACTCATATGACTCCCTCGATGTTGGTAGGCGACCCGCCGACCTGCCGTCCCGTTAAGAACCCACCGCGCTGGAAATACAGGGCCCCTACGGGGCCGTAAACCGAATATGGGCTATCTAGCGGTATATCAGTTTGCTAATTTCAAGATGATATGGCCGACGCTCTGCGCCCATACCAACCGGGATTAACGCCACTGCGCCCATACCAACCGGGATTAACGCTCTGCGCCCATACCAACCAGGATTAACGCCACTGCGAGCATACCAACCGGGATTTATCTAATCGCCATTGAAAACCAACGACGCTGTATTGGATGGCGGTTGCTTCAAATCGGATGGGTCTTGTTGACTGCTTGATAGATATGTCCGACTGGCGCACAATCATTGACGAAGCACTCGGAAGTGACGGGGATGACCCCATTGCACTTTACAGGAAATTTGGCGAAGCGGCTGATGCTGCTGTCGAGGAGGCACAATCTCGATTGAACGACTCATGGACCGAGCCGAGCCAGATGATGGAAACGGTGTACGGAGCGATGGTCGCCTATGCCAACCAAGTGTTGGCCCGGATGCAAGCGGAGGATGTCGAGGCAGGGAGCCTCGACCATGCGTTTCGGACCGGCCAAGCGTACGGCGTTTCGTGTGTGCTCAACCACATCATCGACCGTCTGCGCGACACCTCATCAGTTTCCCAACTCGAGGCACTCGATGCGTTCAGCGACAAGATGCATGATGGCATCCTCAAAGATGTCACAGAAATCGGTCTAACCATTGAACTGCTCGATGCAAAGGGTGAAATTCTCGACTCCTAAAATAGCCAAGCCCGAGCAAATCCAGCAGTCTCAATTTGACCTTGGATGTTGAACTTCACCAGTCCCAAGACTCCCCTTGAGAACGGCACGCGGGTTGAGGTCGATGTGGGGCGCGTGGCCCCACACCGACCCGTCGTAAGCGCTCAGAGGCTGAAGTCACCCAACTCTGAGTTCTCGTCGAGTCCAGCCTGCTTCACAGTGCCATCAGCGGTCGTGAATTGACCCGCCTTCACCTGCTCGGCGTGGATGGTCGAATCATGCTCCGAATCACGGCTCAACTGCTGCTCGCCGAGGGCGAGCGAGATGCTGGTGGTAATCGCTTGAAGCGTCTGAATCGCCTTGTCACGGTGTGACACCGTAATCTGGTGGTCGGAATACCGAGCCTCTTCAAATATGGAGAGGAACGAATCCAACTGGTCAGCCGTAACAATACCACGCAGAGCCTGCCTAACAGCCCACTCGAATTCACGGGTGGTCTCGTAGACCTTCTTCATGAAGCCGTGTTGTCGGAAGTATCGCACCAAGTCCTTGTAGCAGTTGAAAATCACCTGCACATACTCGTTTGCGGCTTGCAACTGCATCATCGTGTCAGTCAAGATACCTTTCAGAATCTCGATTCTACGCCGCTCAGCATAGCGCCTGTACATCACCGCGCCGATAATCAGGCTGAACAGCAATGCCAAAATCACTGGCAACACATATTCTGGTTGAGTCCACCATGCAGCGCCTTGAGCGTCGGAAGGAGGATCACCTAGGAAGACCTCGCCTTGGAGGTTTTCACCACCAACGAAGTAGGAAGATTCGGGGAAGGTAGCGATGATTCGCCATAGACCATTACAATCCTCGCCGCCACAATCACGGCCGGTATACTCGTATGAGAAATTTGCAATTCCGCGGTCATTCGTAGTCTCAATCGACACCGAGTCGTCAATCCAGTCAGATCCATTCCAATACTGGAACACAAAGTGCACCTGCTGACCTGCTGCTGCTGCCTCGATTCTGTTGCGAAGAACAGCCACGCCTCCAGTTACCTCGTCACCTGGTAGGTATCCGTTGACTCGCTCCCACGGGTCATCGAATTGCATGTCCACTTTGCTGCGAACAAGCACGATGATGTCCATGTATGAACCGTTGACTACCGCTGAAGATTCGCGGTCGCATCCCTTGGAAACATCCTTGTCTGGCTCGTAAGCTACACGCAAGATTCTGAAGCCCTCCAACTCATTACCCATGGGTTCTACACCCTTCCTAGATGGGTTCTGCTCTGGGTCTCCACTGAACCAAGTTATGCTGCCGTCCTCGTCATTGGTGAAAGCGGTTGCAATCGGTCGAGTGTTCTCGTCTGGGTTGAGGTAGATGTTGACACACCGACCACCGAGTTCCTGACCGTTACTCTGCTTCAAGAACGCCTCGATATGGAAAGACTCCTTCAGGTACAGCACCGGATAACTGGTGCCGTTGGGGAAGGTGTAGCGGTCCACATCGGTCTGGTAAGGTCCAACTTCAGTCAACTCTAGAGTCGAGTTGGAGAATACAGGGAACAGATGGGTCACGCTTGCATTCTTGTAGCGATTGTTGTCCCCGTTCTCATACGCGTTGAACGACACTGTGACTCTCGCCTGACCGGCGAGAACTCCCTGCAGTGGGCAGGTGATGTCGAAGAAACCGCCCATGTCGGTGGCGCCTGCGAGGCAGGCTACCGGCCCTTGGTCGGTACCCTGCATTTCGTAGTAGATGCGAATCTGCCGGTTGGTCAAGTTGCTGCCTAACTCATCGAGTAGGCGCCCTGTGACAACCATCGGCTTTTCGATTACTTCACCGGTGTTTGGGTCAGTTTCCGAAGTGTATACGATTTGCTGGTCTACATCGAGAGCGGTTCTCCCAATCAAGCTGAAGCCATCTACATTGTATTGCATCACGCGGCGATAGTGGTTGTTGCCCGGCTGCGTGGTGCATGGGTCCCATGCGCCCGGCAGGCTGAGATGATACTCTTGGAGTTGCATTGTACAACCTTCGTTGGGAAGATTCTCTTGGAACCTCAATATCACATTGACAGGACCGAATCCTTCGGGTAGGAAGGAAGCAGGGTCTTGGCGTAGTGCCTGTGGGTCGAGACTCCTCTCATAGTGGATTACTCCAGCGTTCGGGTTGAGCACCGCCACAACTTGACGGTGGTTCACATTGTCGAAATCTCGGCCTTCAAATATGACCGAAACATTACCTCCGTTTTCATCCGAGCCACTGAGGGCTGAGCCGAGATCCAATAGACCCGGAGTTCGATTGTCATCGGTGACTTGAGCAGTGAACTCCCATACATCTCCGCTTTCGCAGACATTCTGCCCGGTACACTCTGAATTCACCAAACTGATGAAAGTGCGAGATACCACCCAGAACTCCTGAATGACACTGGTGCCCTTGAGTAGTGGGTTTCCAGGGAATTCAAACTCCATGGTGAAGTTACCCAATTCGTGGTCGGCTGAGATGTTCAATGGAATCTTGAAAACTCCGTTGACATCTGTCTCTGACGAGTTGTGGTTGCCGTCTGCAGACCAAGTCCAGTTGATTGCCATGTTCTGTACCGGTTGTAGCGAATTGTCGACGAGGCGCGCCTCGACGGTTGAATTCGAGTTTCGATAGAGGCGCGGAATCGTCTGCAGTTGGAAGTCGGTTGTACCGACGACGGTGATGTTGACATAGGCTCCAGTCGGAGCGAGTACTGTCGTCTGATTTCCTGTAAAGTAGTAATTCGAATTAGTGAAATCTACTTTCACACCGTAGGTGGACGCTTCGTACTGACTGTACCAAGTCCAGTTGTAATCGAAAACTGCTTCGTTGCCCATCAAAACTGGCCTTCGAGCATAACCAGTCTCTTGAGAGCCTTGGAAGACGCCATTGTGGTCGAGGTCGACTTGCAGTGCCATTGGGTCTGTGTCCCACGGCGTACCGGTGCGGTTGGTAACATTACCAATCACTCGGAACGATTCGCCTGTATCCATCTCTGGAATAATCTCACAGCGTACATCGCTGTTAGGGTCAGACGCATCAACAGGTCCACAAGGCGGCACATCGAAGTCTGCACCATTCTGCATCGAGATGTACCAATGTGTGCCGTTGTGGTTCAAGAACGGTCGTAGCCGAGCAGCCTCGTTCAAGAGCGAAGCGGCGCTGCCGTCCCACGAATGAGGCCAAGGTTTGCCAAGGCTAGCAGTTGAGAAATCAGTGCCTGCGGCAGCCAATCCAGAATCGAGGAAGAGCGCTCTCCAAGCTCCAAAAGATGAGCCGGTGAAGACCGTAGCATCCCAGTAGTAGACAGGGTTGTCACCACTGATGATGACCTCTGCCTCAACATACATTCTGTGCATCGACCTAATCTTGAACGGGTCGGTCTCATCACCTAACAGGTAAGGAAACGGCCATTCGCTCGCTAACGGTGGCTCAACTCTGCCGACGAATTCATAATCACCGACAGGCAGAGATGTAGTCGAATAGTTGTAGATTCCAACCACACTATGTGACTTTGAGGAACTGTCCCAAATGACCTCCTCATAGCCACCCGGAAGAATTCCGGGGCCGTTGTCAAGCGTCGAATTCCAAAGCACCTGCTTCCAATCTCCTTGAGTTCCAGACTGTTGTATGAAAGTCAGCGAAGCCCAGCCATTGGAGCCAGCCCTATAGCCGAGCCCAAAGCCTGTGAAGTTGGTGGGGTTGGAGCGGTTTCCAAAGGGTCCTCCCGATACCTCGAAGGTAATCGGTGCGTAGGGCACTCTCTTGTCATAGAAGCCGCGGTCCCAGTCCGCCTCGTAATGGGTCTTGAAGTCGAGCCAAAGTGGTTGTTCGTCTGAACGGAAGTAGTACCACGAGACATAGTCGAGGGTGAGGTTCGCCTTCACACCGGTTGGGTGGTCAAGCGAAGTTGAGCCGTCGTGAATGAACATCTCAGTAACCTCTGCATAGACGGTGTAGGTCGTATTGTCACCAACATGAATGTTCTCCGGGTACAGGAACTGTCCAACAGTGAATGCACCCCAATCATCGGTGAGAACATCGATTGTCTCGATGGCTGTCGTACCATTTCCACTCCACACGATGTGAACTTGGACTGGCATCATGGGTGCTGCCTCAAACTGGAGGCTTGACATATTGAGCCATTGTACGAAACCGCGGAAAATTGCTGGGTTTCCAGCATCCATCCACAGAGTGTCGGCCATTGTCAAATTCACACGAGTTGGAATCTTGTCATCCTTGTCTGGAACACAATCATTGTCATGGTCCCAATCAGATGATAGTGACCCATTGTAACATGGGTCTGAGTTGAATCCCTCCTCCAAAATATCGTAGTCACTGTCCACTCGAGAGTCATTGTCGTCGTCATCATCGATTGCATCGGGTCCGGTCGAGGAATTCATCGGATTGGCGATACCTACCCCGTCACCGAAGTCGTCGTGGTCCCATGGGTTTGTGGACTCCTTGCCGAAGCGGGTTGGCCACAGCATGATTTCATCCACATCCTGCATACCATCCTCGTCATCATCCAAATCCTCGTCATCTCGCTCACCATCGTTGTCGTGGTCCCAAGGCGATACTAGAGGTGTGGCGGTGAGCAACTCGTCGGCGTTGGAGCGACCGTCGCCATCCCAATCGTCGTCTGCCCAGTCTGGAATGCCATCGTTGTCGTGGTCCCAGATGGACTGCTCTTCACCAGTGAAACAACCGGCAACCAGTTCTTGCAGAACATCCGCGTTACCGTCATTGTCATCATCCCAATCTTCGCCGTCTGGAACACCATCGTTGTCGTTATCAACATCGTAGAACTCTGGGAAGAGCATGCCCTGTCCCATCGTCCCTTTATCCCAAATCGCTTGGTACCAACCATCTCCATCAGGGTCAGAATCCTGACCGTCGTCGTCTTGGTCCTGGCAGTTGAGACCGATGAAGAAGTTGCCCGGCGGAATTGTACCCGCGTCGTCATCGAGGTCGGAATTAGTGTCTACCTCAAAGAAATCCCAAATCCCATCATTATCGTCGTCAACATCCCATAGATCGTAGATTGCGTCGAAGTCGTCGTCGAGGTCAGCTGTATCGTTGAACATGCAAGTCGGGTCGGGAGCACCACCACCAAGCGGTGCACCACAGTCATCATCGGGGTCTACCTCATCCTCTAGATGGTCAGCAAACTCATCAGGGAACCAATTACCATTGGTGTCTGTATTCCAAGAGAAAATCTGCCACTTCATGCCGATGTAGGTTGTGAAAAGGTCACGATTGTGCGCAAGTGCTGTGTAGTTGCTTGAAGTGAAAACCGTTCCGCCAAACTCGTAGTGATAGCACTGGCTGTTGCATTGCCAATTAGCGTTGGAGTTAGCGCCATCATAGGGTCCATCCGAATAACTCGAGTCGGGTCGAACGCTGTATGGAACTCCCATCGAAGAACTAAACCCGTTTAGTGGATAGCCATACTGTAGTGCATATTCGTACCCACAGACTAGGCCAGTTGATGCTGCGCCGGAAACCTGCTGAGGTTGTACGATGTAGCCACATTCACCATAGTCGAGTGTGCCACCCATCTTCGGGTCGTCGACATCCAAGATGCCGTCGTTACCCTCGTCTTGGTCCCACCAATTAGGCAGACCATCTGCGTCTTGGTCGATGTCAAGTCCGTTGGAAAGAGTGTCTCCATCGCCATCAATATCCCACTTGTTGTCGCCATTCCAGTTGCTCCAACGGGCGAGATAAGTCCAGTAGAATTCTGGAACAGTACCCGAGGTTGCTGGGTTGGTTGTCGGGGTATCACCATTGTAATTGAGATAAAAATTCTGGGTTGAATCAAACGGATTCAGTAGGAAAGTCATGTTCCAATGGTCGGTGATGTTGTCTGTGAACCGCTGGGTATCTCCACTACCATCGAGATTACCGCCATCACCTAGAGTGTACCAAGGCACAGCGAAAGCGTCGGACTGGTCCAAATCTACTTCGCCACAGTTGCCGTCATCAGGGTCGAAAAGGTCGGCGATTCCATCGTTGTCATCGTCCCAATCCTCGTCATTCTGTAGACCATCTCCATCGATGTCGGTATCAATCGAGTTGACACCGTCGTCACGGTATCGGCTACCGTTGAGTTGGTGAATGTCGTCGTCGTTGTCGAGGTCGCAGTCGTCGTCGATATCCAAGTAATCTGGAATGCCGTCGTTGTCATCATCGACATCATCCCAATTTGGTATTCCGTCGCCGTCCCAGTCGGTGTTTCCTGTGTAGGATGCACGCTGGGTGATGCATAGTGTATTCGAGCCGCCGGGTTGGCCGTCGCCGTCGCCATCCTCCGCGTTCGGGTTATTCGTAACATCCTCGAAACCCCCTCCTACGGTAGGTGGATTACCTCCTACTTCCCACTCACAATTCCAAGTGTTAACCTCATTGGTGTGATTCAGCATATATGGGTCGACCTCGTTAATGAGACCATCGTCATCGAGGTCCCAAGCGAGGTCGGCTGGATTCCAGCTCGGTTCGAAGAGTGGATTGTCCGGGTTGGCCGTGCCTCCCATGTCAACATCGAACCAATCCCAGACATGGTCGTAGTCGTAGTCGAAGGGGCGCCAGCGGTCGTTGTCACTGTCCCAGTCATAGTCGATTTCGCAATCGATGCCTGCGATACCATCGGTGTCTCCACCGGGAGTCGCGTATGGAGCGCTGTTCAGTCGGGTGTAGTCGTTCAGACCATCTTCGTTAGTGTCAATATTGATGCAGACATCCTTGATTCCGTCGTTGTCGTCGTCGGGGTCCCACATGTCGAGCAGACCGTCGTTGTCGTCGTCAGCATCCACATTGTTTGGGCTGCCATCGTTATCTCCGTCAGCGTCGAGGAAGTTGGGGATTCCGTCACCGTCGAAGTCACCATCCCAAATTTGGGTAAAGCGAGGGTCTCCGGGGTGGAAGGTTGCTTCAAGAGTAAGATAGTTGAGACCGTGGCTGTAGGTTCGATAGTCGGTGAACTGCCATTGAACTGCTACATCGTAGCCAGTGCCGATGGTCGACATCTGTTGCGAGATGTTGTCGAGGTAGGGGTGCCTGTCCTGCCAATCGATTACGCCGTCGTTGTCGTCGTCGTCATCGAAGTAGTCGCGGGTTCCATCTCCATCGTTGTCACAGGGCCATGAGAATTGGTCGATTCGCCCATCATTGTCGTCGTCTTCGTCGTAACTGCCTCTGCCTGATGCATCCATATCTTCGTCGGGTACACCGTCATTGTCGTGGTCCCAAAGATTCTGGTCGATTCGGTAGCCGAATCCAACTGCAGAATTGGTTGCTGGATGGATTGTGGTCGGTTCGAGATATCGGTCGGTGGTAACATTGGTTGGGTCCGCTCCCTGACTGTAATCGATTGGACCTTCAAGGATGCCGTCATTGTCGTCATCCCAATCTAGGTGGTCAAGAATACCGTCGTTGTCGTGGTCAAGGGGGTCGGTGGCGTAACAGCCGTCGAACCGCTCGATGAGGTCGTAGATGCCATCATTGTCATCATCGAGGTCGTCTAGGTCATTGATGCCGTCGTTATCGTGGTCTTGTGTATTGGTCTCTTCGAGATTGAAGCCGAAATTTTCCTGACGCAGTGTCAGTAGGCTCAAGTCGGAGATTTTGCCGTACATGAGAGCAGGATCACTGTATTGTGGGTCGAGCAGTGCCGGGTGGGGTGTAGAGCCCCTCTGACCGGGCTGATTCCCAGCATCATCTCGCCAATTTTGGTCGAGAGTTTGGATACCTTTACGCTCTCCAATCGTACCGACTTCCAATTCAGTCGCTACATCATCTCCATTCGCAATCTCTGACCAAGGCACGCCGACCAAGACGCTTGCTAACATCAGTAGCACCATCCAAAAGGCCGAGGCACTCTGGGAGCGCGTTTCCATTCTATCTCTATACAACAAGTCGTTTTTAGACATCATATCACCAGTCGAAGCGTCTCGCCACTTACGACCGATATATCAACGGCTCGGCGCGAGTGTGCTTGCTTGTATCACACAGTGATACCTGTATCATCGCTGAGCAATCTCAGTGATACGCCTCAAAGAAATCGAATGAGAGCAGGAAGGTTTGGCGGCCCCCCGGGGGCTAATGCCCCCGAGGGTGCCTGGCGCCACTCCGCCGAAGCGGGTGGGGTCTTGGTTAGGTGATCTTTCACAATTCCAATTGACTAGACTTAGATTCCGTTCTCGAGGTCATCTAGGATGCCATCGTTGTCGTCATCGTCGTCTTCGTGGTCATCGCTGCCATCGTTGTCGTGGTCGAACTGACCGGTTAGGTCGTTGCCGTCGTTTGCCTCGTACCAGTCAGACAGGCCGTCGTTGTCGTCGTCCGTGTCTGTCTTGTCTTCAAGACCGTCGTTGTCGTGGTCGTATCTGTACGATCCAGTTGCACCATCAAACTCGTCCACATCGAGGATGTCGTCATTGTCGTCGTCGGTATCGACTCCGTCATTCAGACCATCGTTGTCGTGGTCGCGCATTGCGCTGCTTCCGTTCTCGTACACATCGTTGTGGTTGTCGATGCCGTCGTTGTCAATGTCCATGTCAACATTATCCGGGATGCCATCGTTGTCGTGGTCGTAGATGTTGGTGTTCGGGTCGCCGTCATTGACTTCCTCTTGGTCGTCAATTCCGTCGCCGTCGTCATCGCTGTCCTCGGCGTCGTCAATCCCGTCGTTATCATGGTCCTCTGGTGAGGCGTCCAAGTCGTCGGGGATTCCGTCGTTGTCATCGTCGGTGTCGATGTCGTCGGGGATCCCGTCGCCATCGTTGTCGTTGTCACCATTCTGTTCCTGGTTGTCGAGCTGTTGACCTTGCTGCTGGTCGGACTGTTCGCCCTGCTGGCCTTGCTGGCCGTTCTGGGTTTGACCTTGCTGCTGCTGGTCTTGGCCGTTCTGGTTCTCGCCATTCTGGTCTTGCTGTTGTTGTTGACCTTGCTGACCGCCCTGTTCGCCACCTTGCTGCTGCTGTCCCTGTCCGTTGTCCTGCTGCTGACCCTGCTGTCCTTGCTGACCTTGCTGGCCTTGCTGACCTTGCTGGCCTTGCTGACCTTGCTGGCCTTGCTGGCCTTCCTGGCCGGACTGCTGTCCTTGCTGACCTTGCTGGCCTTGCTGACCTTGCTGTCCTTGCTGACCTTGCTGTCCTTGCTGACCTTGCTGGCCTTGCTGACCTTGCTGGCCCTGACCTTGGCCTTGACCTTGGCCTTGACCTTGGCCTTGACCTTGGCCTTGACCTTGTCCTTGACCTTGGCCTTGACCTTGGCCTTGACCTTGGCCCTGACCTTGGCCTTGACCTTGTCCTT
>Ga0209403_10001079_pt1 | contig 36658 bp, 78 predicted proteins | sample ArcticOcean_MG_C_8_FD_187440 | JGI IMG/M metagenome (GOLD analysis project Ga0209403, IMG submission 187440) | Marine microbial communities from western Arctic Ocean - ArcticOcean_MG_CB11_86 (SPAdes) (version 2) | ecosystem: Environmental > Aquatic > Marine > Oceanic | place: Arctic Ocean...
AAAATAATGACTGATGCGATTGATGCTAGTATTGCGATAATAAGACTCATTTTTTTCTTTCTTTAGTGTTGTTGTTAATTTATCCTTAGTCAACGGGGTATTTTCTCATTTCTTCTACAAGTTCATAATCTTTCTCTGACCAAAACAAGTCCTCTTCAAAACAATAATAAGAATAATTCTTTTTAACCTTGTGCCAAACATAAAGGAATGTCTTGCCGTTCGCCCCAATGAAAGGGGTTTCTGTTTCTGCACAACCCACCTGATAATCTGGATGTGCAAATGAGAGTTCTCGTGGGTAAGTGAATTTCATAATGTATCAGTTAATATTCCAATTACAACAATAAGAAGAAGACCAAGGACTACGATTGGAATCATCATTCGTACAGCTTTCTCATGCTTGGGGAGATCGCGTCCATGTCGATTTGATTTTCATCATCTTCGTCAATGGGGTCAGTATCCACTTCTGTATCTAATTGTTTAAGCTCATCCTTAACATCTTCTTTGGTTATAGGCAGTAGGCCATTTTCTGTAATAATCCTCTCCGCTTCAAGATCTGCCTTTAGTTCATCAAAAAAGGATTGTTTAAGTCCAAGACCTGCTAATGCTTTTTCTAATTTAATCATGGTTTTAATTATGGGGATTTATGCTCTGGTGTCAAGGTCTTTATGCGTAATTGTTATCTTTTTACGGCCTTTCCAGTCGTAGGATACTTCATTGCAGTCTACTTCTTCATTGAATGCTCGATACATCCGTTGGGTCTCTGTTTGGAAGCGCATGATCTTTGCATAAGCCTGTTCATCAGAAAAGCCAAGCTTTTTAAGTTCCTGCACTAATGCTTCCCTAGCATGGTTGAAGGCATCCAACAAATCAAGGATTGGTTGGGGTTCTGAAGGCGGGGGCGGTGGTGGCAAGTCTCTCATTTTACTTTTTTGAATTACGATTGTTTTCTTGAGCGGTACGAACCTTTGGGCGTACCATGACGTTTGGGTCAGTTAATGATGCCACCAATGGTTGATTACCTGTATGAGAAGACTTCTTGCCATACTTGGTGGATTTGCTACTTTCTCTAATTTTCTTACTCATTTTTTAACTTTCTATGCCTTTAGTATGACAGAAAATTAAACAAAGTCAACCCCAATCGCAAAAAAAGAAAAAAAGTTTTAAGGCCAGATTGGCACGGGCCCAGCTGCACGCCCCGTGCCAAAAGCTAAAGTTCGCAAGAATTAAACCATTGTTGGGTTTCGGCGTGCCAAGCTAACGGATAAACATCTCGGTTTGTCCAGATCCATCCGTTTTCTATTGGCCAATAAAGCCAGACCCCTCCCGCTCCATCGGACTCTGGGTACATCCATCCCTTGTTACAATGGTAAATCCACCAATCTCCTGTTTGGTAATAACCACCAAGCCAAGGCGATATGTGCCACGCATCTGTTGCAGAAAATACGTCCTGCTCTAAGTTTATGGCATCGGTGTTCCATTCTTCTTGGACATGGCGATCACGTTGGCCCGCGAGAGGCGTAGCAATCAATAGGGCTAATAATATAAACTTTTTCATGAGTTTTTGCTATCTACAAATTTTGCAAGGCGAATGAGTTCATCTCTAATGCCTCTGACGGAGTCGGCGTTGGCTTTTGGGTTTCTGAGTACCTCAACCATGACTGGTATGAGAGCCTCCCATGTTGGTGTGATATCTATGGTTTTTATTCCTTCTTTAATCTTCATACATTTAAGTATGACAGATATACAGGTGATGTCAACCCCTATCGCAAAAAAGATAAAGTTTTTTTAAGTGTCGGTCGTAAGGCTGGTTATAGAGCCAAATGGCACGGCGCGGCCTGCCCGTCCCGTGCCAAAACCATCGGCTCTCAGCCCAGTCATAGAGCGGGCTGCAGCCGATCGATTTAGGTAAGTAAATACTTACTACTCATAATCCCTAAATGCTATGGCAAAGGGAAAGCGAGGAATCCCATCGGGAGTCAACTCAAAAAACTTTATGGTTGCGAGTTGCCCAATATAATATTCTCGATTATCGAGAACCTCCTTGAGGTATTCAAAGTTGCCCTTGACGTTAGAATTAAAAGTTCTATCAGTTGTGGGGCAATAGCATACTAAATGCTTTACAGTTCCAGTACGATTGCCATCGCCTTCTTCAATATCAAGCACCTTATATTCCGCATCCGTAAACTCTTTACGCTTCAATAGGGTAGCACTCCGCTTGTTTTCATATGGTGCGTCCTTGCGAACCATTTGACCCTCAAACCCCTTCTTGAGCCACTCCGCATAAAATTCGTCCAGAGTCTCCTTGTCGGAAATGTTTTCGGTAGGCACAAGCACAACGCTGGAGTCAGGTCTTTGGGGGGCAAAGCGCAGACAAAATTCATCGAACCTTTCGCTAAATGTGTTTGACTCGTCCAATTCACCTATGCGTGGACAATCATAAATCCAATACTGAATCATTGCCTTTGCCTCTACCATGCGCCCCTTAAAGGCTTGAACCTTTTTAGCAAAAGCATTATCGGTTTGTTTTTCGGAACGAACAGGTACTTGCTTCCTGACGAGAGAAACAATCTTGTTGAAGTCGCTCTTTAAGGCATGGTTGTATAATTCACCATCAAGAATAGCGTTTGGATAAAGATCAAAGAAATACTTCAGTTCTTCAAGGACGTGTGGAATCGTCTCAATCTCACGACCAGTCCTTGTGTGAGAAACAATCTTGCCATTCTTCTTCTGGACGATGCATCTAATCCCATCCAATTTTGGTTGTGAGCAAACTGGATATTCCAATGTTGCTTCTCTATCCTCAAACTTTTGGGCGAGCATTGGTTCGTAAAACTTTTTTGACTCTGCTTTTTTAGGAGTCTCTGCATAACCTGCTTTCAATTTCTTTTCCCAACGAGACTGAGCCTCAAGTTCTGCTTGCCCTTCGTTGGTTGTCGCATTCGCACGACCAATGTTTTTGCCAACGGCAACTCTTGGTTGGTCTGTGGTTTTCTTTCCGTCCACAAGCCCTTTTACGGCATGGTATGAATCATTATCAATTACCATTGTCCATTCTCGTAGTTTTCCGACGGAGTCTACTTTGTATAGTGTTCTAAGTTTTATCATATATATAGTTTGACAGATCCTGACTTAAAGTCAAGCTTTTTTTTGTTTTTTGTGAAATTAAAATGCTAGGCCAGCTTAGGGTTCTCCGAGTACTCAGCGAACACATGAACCGCCTTGGGAGATGCACCTCCCACGTTCCATACTCCCGCCTGACCTAGCAAAGTGAAATTGTGTGTTGTACCTTTTTCTCTCTCCCCTTCGGGTTGTAGGCGCGTGCTGTCGCCTCGTTGTTCAATCTTTCGATCTACAGAAAAAGCAGGCCCTGAGGGGATTCGAACCCCCTGTTCTCTCTCACAAATGATCAGTCCGCTTCCCTTTTACCTAGGATCGGGACGAGAGCGTTTTAAACCTGATATAAACTACAGGGCCACAATAAAAGTCTTTCAATTAACTATAACCAATAATAGACTATAGGGGTTTAAAGTCAAGGCTTTTCTTGAGAAAAATAATCTTTTTTGCGCTTGACTTTTGGCACGGGACGGGCAGCACGCGCCGTGCCAACTCTCAGCCATACCGTACCCTGAGGGGCATGGGGAGGTGGCATGCGGCGCCATATTTAGCCTATTTGGCTAATTATTAAGTACTTGAAAATATCCTTGTGATAAAAGCAGCCCCGTTTCGAACGGCAACAGCTCAAACAAAAACTGTAAGGCGTCTAGCTCGGCATAGCCTTTATCCAATAATTCTTCATAGTTTCTAATAACTTCAATATAGTATCTGTAATTCACTGGCGTCTCATTAGCTCACACATTATAAATATACTCATAATAATTATCATTATCTCCATTCATTTTTTCTCTCTCTGTTAACGTTTATGTTTATATAATACCATTAGTGAGCCATATATGCAATACCTTTTTTGCATCCTTTAATAAAACACAGCTTGCAACCATTGCCAGCACAGGAGGAAAGGGTTGCTCTTTCTTTCTTGTCAACCTTTCTCCATTCTTTTCTACCCATGCGGAAGGCGTGGATTGTGGCAGGGCAAATGTAATGGTTATCTTCCAAAGCTTTTTCCTCAGAAGTATATACTGCCGTCCCCGCATCAATTCCTTTAATTTGTGGAGCAGGTTCATCCAATCGCAAAGCAGAAGGTTTTACGGAAGTATTCGGCAATAAAGCCAATTGTTGCAAGTGTGGCATTTGGTCGGGCCTCACATATTCACGAGTAGGAAACCAAAATCTAATATCAGGCAATGCCTCACAAATTCGAATCCAGCAGTTAATGTACTTGGCAGAAAATAGGTCACCCGCATCGTGAACACGAAAAAGATCCGTGTTGCAATTCTTAAGGATTTTCTTTTGACCGCTTGCCTTGTAATACTTCCTTGTAATTTGTCCAACCATTTCTTTCACAAAAGAATCCCCGCCGTCTTCTCGAATGGACTTGGTGATGAAATTCCCTTTGTTTTGCAAAGCCTCGGCGACATTAGGCATCATATAAAAACCTTTGCAAGCATAGCAACTTGAGCAAATAATTTTGTCCATTGCCTCTTTTGCTTTCTTGGCCAGGTTCATTACAATTTTAGCCGCAGGACAAAACTTCAACGCAGGAATGTTAAAAGAAAAGCAAGGCATTTTTGAAGGTGTGGACAATAGGTTCGGTATGGTTTTTTCAGTTTTCATAGATATAATCATGACAGAATCAGGGTCAATGTCAACAGGAAAAATAATCTTTTTTGCACTTGACTTTTGGCACGGGACGGGCAGCGCGGCCCGTGCCAAATTGGTGCCGAAGGAGGGAGTCGAACCCTCACGCCTTTTCAGGCAACGGATTTTAAGTCCGTAGTGTCTACCATTCCACCACTTCGGCAAAATGATTATATGTTATGCTCTTTTATGTAAGCGAGCAGTTGGTCGAGGACTGCCTGCTTGCTACCCTTAAAGCCGAACTCTTGCTTGACAATTGAGTATACCGATTGCCCCTTCCGACTCATGCCCAAGACTTCCAGCTTGAGGGCACTTCTTAACATACGAGTGCGAAAACCATCGATTGCTTGCGGTGTGTCTAATACTATTGTTTTATTCATTATACTAATCCCAAGTGTTGCATGATTTTATGTTTAATGTTCTTTGCTTCATAATAAGCACGATTATCTTCTTCTAGCGACATGAAGAATTGTAAGCTCATTCGAGCGTTTGCAATGTTTTCCACAATCCCATCATCTTCTTGTAGAATGTCTTGATGATTTTGAATGAGGTCAGCAACTTGCGTTGCTTCGATTCCTACTAATTGTTTTATATCTTTCATTCTTCTAGTATGACAGGTTTTTCAATGAGGTCAACACCTTTCTTTACAAAAGATAATACCTTTTGGAATGTCTCATTTACTTCAACCAAGAATTCCTGCGAACCCATTGCCGAGTAAACGTGTTTGATGTCATTAGGATCATAGACGTTAAGTATATCCAGAATAACCTTTAGGTCTCCATTACTCAATTTATCCATTTTCTTGTGCCTCCATTAATTCAAGAAGAATTTCTTCTAGTTTTTCTTTAGAGTTAAACATATACTCTAATGTATCGTCCTTGTTATAGTGATCCACGAATGTTGTAATCCATGCATCTACTTTGTCGCACCAATCTACATTGTACTGCGGGTCATAAACTTGAGATGCCATCTTAAGCTCATAGAGTTTTGGTTCCATTACTGGATGTGGTATGGTTTCGGTCATTTATGCTTTTATGGTTGATGTTGAGTATTGTTTCCAGACTTGAAGGTCGAGGTCAGCAACTGACATCCTTCTGCGTTTGGCAATGGTTGTGAATTGTTTAGCAAGAGAATTGTAAAGCTTTTCATCTTGGGGAGTTGACTTTGGTACGTTTTTAATTCCTTCGGCTTTTAAGAATTTAAGAACGTGAGTATCTAATACAGGTACATTATAGTCTTCCCTTGAATGAGTCAAGAAGAAATTTGATGTCTTTAACTTTACTCCACGAATGAAACAAAGGTCTTGAAGCGAACACTTCTGTAAGTTCAGTATCCCTCTGCCTCCCATGCCAATGACATCTTGAAAAGAATTGACAAGGCGATTATACTGCCCCATCCTTACCTTCTCCAATGACGAACGCAACTCTCCATCTGCATCTAATCTTTCGATATATTCAAAAGGAGTATCCTTATGGTAGACTCGGTCATCATACCATTCCTCTAACTTGCGTGCTTGAATGTCTGACTTCTTCCCTGCAACTACAATACAGAACAAAAGAAAGAATTCCAGTTCTGCATCGGTGCGATTGTAATCGGTGATTTCTTGAGGATTAATTTTCATACCTTAATTAAATAGATTTTTTAGGAAAACGCAAGCAAAAAATGCATAGAATTAGAGAAAACTTTTGGCACGGGCCGTGCAGCACGCCGCGTGCCAATTCCCTCAGGCCGTCCACCGCGACCCAAGGGATGTATGCACTTTTAATTAAAGTACAGAGCGGGCGAATACCGCCTTGCCACAAGCGGTACGCAGAATGCTCGTCCGAGCGACCCGCCTATTAGGACGACCATTGTTGGTGTCGGTGAAATAAACGTGAGTTGGGGTGACCTTGGCCACCTTTCCCGAATGAGCCTTACGCTGAAGACCCTTGGAGACCAGAAGGGAAACAAATTTCCCTTGTGCGCCTGTTACTACTTGATTGATGTTTTGTGCGGTGTTATTCATAATAATATAATATTGAATTATTTTTGTTTAGGTTAATGACTGAGAGGATTAAGCCTCCGCAGTCGCATCGAATAATGAGTGAAGTGAAGTTGAGCGAGCGGGAAGCAATCCAAGATTACCCTTCCAGACTTCGCTGAATGAATTGTACAAGGAGTACAGATTGCGATCAGCAAACTCGTTATGGTTTGGCTTATTCCATTGCCCAACAATGTCAGCGATTTGAGTCTTGGAGCAAGCCCCAGACTGATACGCACGGATGATGAGATCATTAGCTTCCTCGCTGGAACCGAGATCATATCCCTTGTAAGCATTGACCCGCTTTTCTTGACTCACCCATGATTCACGCAACTTGCCAATGGCATTAGCGATTTTCATAAAGATATTGCCAGAAATTTCTTCCTTCATAATGTTTTTGGTATGACGGCGAGTAACGACAATCTCGTTGCTGAAGATCAAATTAGAACATACGAAAGGAGCATCTCCAGCCATAATGCCAGCAGGGAAGCATTTGTCGTGACCATTCCGCAGACCAACGATAGTTGCCCTATCTGCATTTTCGGGAGCAGATCGGTCTTGAACTTGCATGAGTCCAAAGTAGCGTTGCCCAAAACGAGCGAGGTTGTGATTTTCGCCAACAACATCGAATCCATTTTCATCGAGATGCTTGCGAGTTTGTTCGATCATAAACCCATGTCCAACAGGTTGCCATGTATCGGTTTTTTGAGGAGTCTCCACCTTGAGGACTTCTTCAAAGGTTGCTTGAGTGCGATCAGAACCGCAGATGTTTAAGTTGAGTTGTTTCATAATTTTGTAGCTTTTTGAGGTTAATTGTTATGTTTAATTAAATAGATTTTTTAGGAAAGGTCAAGCTTTTTCTTGTGCTTTTGTTTCCGAGGCAGGACTTTGTTGACCCGCTGGTGAGGGCGAGCCTTACTGAATATTCCTGTCTTTCTTACCTTAACTTTCATAACATTAAGTATGACATTTTTTACGATTAAGTCAAGGGTAATCGCACAAAAAACATAATTTTTTTTATGGACAGATTGGCACGGGGCGGGCTGCACGTCGCGTGCCAACACAAATTGGCACGGCTACCCGTGCCAAAATGGAGCGGGCGGTGAGATTCGAACTCACGACCTCCACCTTGGCAAGGTGGCGCTCTACCAGCTAAGCTACGCCCGCGATGTCTCAAATGGAGTACCGAGTGGGATTCGAACCCACGTAAAGGGTTTTGCAGACCCTCGCCTAGCCGCTCGGCCATCGGTACTCACTTTTTAATCATAAGCCTTATGCACCCTGTGTGTGGGCTATCTTCTATCTCAAAGTCTACGCCCTGTTGCTGGAAGCGAGAGATTAGATCCACAAAGAAATCCATGTCATTGCCGTTGTTTTTTTCAAAAAATAGTTCGCTGTAATTCATTTTACATATAGAGGTCAGGTGTGTCTGGAATGTGGGAAACGTCCTTGAGTTCGTCATCAAAGAGTTTATGTCCATAAGAAATCTCTCCATCCTCTCCTTTCAAAGAAGGGAAGGCAGAAAGGGCATCCTTTTCGGTATCAAAGGTGTCAAGGTAATCAATCTTTGTCATTCCCGCACAAACGGAATGCTTTGGATAACCATCGCTGAGATACCCCTTAACAGTAAATCCGTATTCGTCCTGATGAAGTTGAAGGTAATCGTAATTAGGAATATTCATTTTGTATAGCTTGAGTTAATGCTTCTTGTTCCGTTGCGGTTAGTGTTTCCCACCAATGGGCAGTCTTGTCATCATTGTCCAAATCCATGCGTTCTGCTGGCTCTTCAACGGAACCATTTGATCCGTCACCTCCCAATGGAGTTGGGTTCTGGGCGTTTTCGAGGATTTCCCATAACTTCCGATAAAGGTCATCGGCCTCAGTTTTTGTCAGGTACTTCTGATAAGAGATGCACTCCGCAACCTGATCAGCAGTTAGATATTTTAATTTTTGTGGTATGTTCATTTTTGGAACTTGTCGATTATATTGCTCTTACTTCGTTTGGATACAGTTTCACGAATGAGGCGAACCATCTTGGTTTTTCCGTTCGTTTATCTACAAAAGATTTATATTTGTAGGGGTTATAGGTAATGGGAGCCATTTCCCACCATCCTATGTCATCCCAACATTCAAAGGATGGATCAGGATGGGAAAGATACCCCTTGATTCCTGCATGAACATTTTTTCTCTTTTCTCTTAAAACTCTCTGTCTGCCCTTGCTGTTGACATACATAGTTGCTTGGTATAAATCAATCGGGTCTTTATCCGAATGAGCCTTCACCAATCCGTCCTGTTTAATAGACCAGCAATTTTTGTGCAGGTTTTTGTAAATGAATACCTTGCGGTTCGTGTCGAGAGCGTAACGTGGGTCGTGCGGTTTTCTACTTTTCATACCTTAATTAAATAGATTTTTCAGGTAAAGTCAAGGGTAAAATGAATAAAGTTATCTTTAATTTTTGGCACGGGGCGTGCAGCATTTCCCGTGCCAACTACCCCATGTCCTGCTTCTCCTCCCAAAGACTAATCGCATCAACTAACTTATTTAGCTCTAACATATTTGGGGTATTACTATTTAACTTTTCTAGAGTATCATCTAAAGTGTCTTGTATAGCTCTATCGAATAATCTATCTCTTCTCTCGCATATTAAATCATATTCTTCTTGGGTATTAATAATGAATACAGTATCTTGTTTTATTATCCAATCTTGTTCCTTGCTCATCTGACTGATATAATATTTGATTGATCTATTTTATATTGCTTGTAGTCTCTTGCTACTCTTTGTCTAACAAATAATTCTCTATCACATTTTCTGCAATGATAACTGTTCTCACTATATAGGCGATGTTTACCATGAGTGTTCCCGCAACATTTGTCATTATATAAATATTTAACTTTAGCTTGGGAATTTGTGCGCTCTTCTGTACATCCTACTACCCTGCACCACTTGCGCCAATGCTCGTCATGTTGACTGTCTCCTCGTTCTTCTGCATCTAGGGCGTGGGCAATTTCATGTAAAATTGTATTCGTTACAGTTGCCTCATCATTTTGGTCAACATAATACCGACTCAAGCGAATCTTACGATTGCCTTCATCTATGTAGCATTCACCGCAATTCCTGCGCCTCTTGTTGAACCCGCCCCATTTCCACTTGAGGTTGCCGTCACCGAAAACGCCCCATTTAATCATGAGACGCACACATAAGATTTGAGCTTTTATCAATTTCATGCCTTTAATTATGGCATGGTTTTATAAATTGTCAAGCTAGAAATCTGGGCATATCTTCAATTTCAATGTGAAAATGTTCTGCTCTCTTCCATCCTCGTTTATCGAAGAAAAAATTCTCTGCAGTTGCATAGCACTTCTTATCAAGTAGGATAGTGTCAATTGGCCTGGAAGGCTCATCAATGTATTCCTGCTTGAATAGCGTTGCTTTGTACTTTTCCATTATTTGTTATAATATTAATAAACTGGCGGTTTTCTAAAAAAATACCTCCCCAGCTATGCTAGGGAGGCTTGTTATCTAGTATTAGTTTGTATTAGATTAGCCCGATACATTTCGTATCTCTGGGCGATAAATAGTTGCGAGACTAGAGGATTACTTATGTTACCTCTAACTTTTCGGGATAAACTAAAGTTCATTTACCTACTTCGAGCCTCCATCTCTTTGCTCATCCATTTGGACATCGCTCAAGTCTGGAACACCTTATGGGGAGTATCAGCCCATCATTCGGTCAAGCCTCGACTTTATTTACTCAGCCGTCACTAAGTAAAAGTCAAAAAATTTATACAAACTGTAAAATAACATAGGCTGTTTTATTTGTTTGAGTTGCCTTTCTCAATTATTATACGTATATAATACGATAGATTCTCTTATTTGTCAAGTCTTATTTCTGACATCTTAAATAACAAAGGTATTTGTATCCTACCTTTTGAATGCTAGAACTTATTTCAGTATATCCTGTTGGAACCTTGGCTCTTGCGTTTGCATAAGCCTCTCCTGACGTTGCGCCGAAAGCTGTAACAGTTCTTGTTAAAGTCGCTAGTCTACATTGCGCCGACTCGCAACTTGAGCAAGCCGAGATAGGATGCGGGGCGATTATTAAAAGCAAAGCTAATATCTTAAGAAATTTCATTTATTTAAAAATTGATGGATTAAATCGTATCTGTATTCTGCCACTCCGCCTATTACAGCAAAGACCATAGCTAATATTATAGCAATTGTTATTTCTTTAAACATTATTCGAATTTCGATAAGGTTGAGTTTAATCCATTTATTGGTGCATATAATAAACGACCAGTAATATCATATACATATAGGTCATCATGGAAAGGCATATATTTCTTAACGTATTGCTGGGCTTCTTCTAAAGTAGGAGAAAGATAAAGTACTTCATTATTATCGCCATTCTGTAAACGCACTTCATATTTGGCGTTAGGTACATCGGAAACTCCACCCTGCCAATCAAACGATTTATTTTGTGCAGTTCGCCTAGGGATTATCTTGGTAGGGGTAGCAACTAAAAAAGGATCAGGCAATAAATCATGTGCAGTTACCCTCTCAATCTTATTTGTATTAACTTGATGGAGGTAATTGACAACAGATAGGTCTACATACTTTGCTTCCTTCTCTATTTGTTTTGTGTTTTTATCCAATTCTTCGTGTGAAATTACTTTATTATCAATCAATACTGATGTCGTATTGCTAGTCCCTCTGTACTTGCCCCAATCAGCTTTGTTGGTCACGCAACCAGATAGAAAAAATAGTAGAATTAAGTAGGTGTATTTCATTTTAGTAATATTTGGATTGTTTTATAGATGGCGAACCACATTGTGGCACATACTATTGTCATTGTTAAGTAAACAAGAATGACCTCTAAACCATCTTTTGTCAAGCCCGAAATTGAACTAATTGAATTGCATAAAGAAAATAGTAAAACTAGGTTACTCACTTATTCTTGCTTTCAAGTACATATTCCAATTCCTCTCTGCCTCTACTAAAGATTCTTTATTATTATTTGCGTTGTATTCCATTCGGCTTGCAATGTATTCGCCTAGATATGCTTCACTAGGATAAGAATGATGGGCGCATCCAAAAGATAGCACAAATAAAAATATCACAAAAACAACTAAAACTGTCCATAAACCTTTGAGTGCTGTATCTTTCATAATGTTCTGTTATTAAGCTAAAATTGATTAAAGTGGGGCGAAAAGCATTGAAAATTCTTTATTATTAACGAGTCTTTCTTCTGCTATTTGAACCGCCAAACTTATTATTATGCCAATCTCGCTTCATAAATTTTGTTTTATTATTATCTTGGGGCTTTTCTTCTAGCTTCTCTTCTAAATCTTCTTTTATTTGCTTCTCCTGCTCTGTAAGATTTTCTTTCTTATTAAGTTGTTCTAGTAATTGCGAGTAAGTTTCTAATTCTTTATTTGCTTTATTTATTTGTAGATGCTGATAGAACAAAGCTAATACTATTGGCAGACTTGCTAGTAAAATTGTTAATATTAAATTGCGAGCGCATGGAGTACAAGATGATGGAGCGGAAGTGGCATCAACTCCACTCCCGCCCGAATCACCATGACCATTCTTCGACATTTAACCAATTTGCGAAACCGCCTCTTTGATCGACTGCCTCAACTCAACAATTTTTTCTATAAAGTTAGATGCGCCCTCTATTTCTTCATTCACTAAAGAATGCGTTACTATTTTATTTAAAGCTAATTCTGGCTTGTCACAATACCCCATAAAATGCCACTTTTTTTTAAGCGATTGTTTTTCGGCAATCTTCGGATTCTTGCTTAAAGCTGGCTTCCTTAAATTTTCAACGACTAAATTTAAATCGTCTGCTCGTTTAATGCGATAATTTCCAATTGTGATATTCATATTATTGTTGTTGTTAAGTTTGGCTTTCTTGATTTTGTATGATAATAGAATAGAGGAATTAAAACAGAATGTCAAATACTTTTTTAATTTATTTTCCTAATTGGAATAATGATTTTATTATATAAAAATATATATTTAATTAGGAGTGGGCGTAAATTTTACCCTCAAAAAACATTTTATTCAACCTAACCCCTATGGGGTTACATCTTCTATCCTGTCTTATCTATTATCTATTACTTATTAATTCCTAATGGAATCTACTTTTTCTTTGGGCGGTATTTAAAAATACTCTTAAAAGTATAAGGATCATCATCGGTATTATAGAATATTTCTCCTTGTAGTTCCTGACAAGCAATCTTCGCCCATCTCAATGCTGTAGCTTTACCAAAGCTAAAATTGTATGCAGTAGCGAATCTACCTTCGCTATCTTTTACTATATATCTTGATTCAATCATTTGTCCTGTTGGAAGCATATTTCGTAATGTCTTTGTAATTGCTTTTAATTATAGTTGTTGGATAAAGTTTTTAACCTTTGTAATTGCATTAGCTGTTTTAAAACATCTTGGATCATCAGTCATTGCTTTGGATAGGTCAGGCATTGTGCCTTCTGCTAATTCTAAAACTATATTAAGAGCCTCCTTTAGCGAAACTATTCCAAGACCTTTTTCTATGTAATTATCTAACATATCTTCCATAAGATTAATTTGAGTTTCAATGATTTTATAATCCGATTGTGTTTCGCTATCACTCATAATCTCTAAATCCTATTGCGTAAGGGAACCTTGGTATCCCATCTGGAGTTTTCTCAAAAAATTTGATTGTGGCTAACTTGCCGATATACTCATCTTTATTATTAAGAATTTCTGCTAAATATTCAAAATTTCCTTTAATATTAGAATGAAAAGTTTGATGCGATTTCCTGTCTATTAAGACGAGATGTTTGGCGGTTCCTTGTCGGTTGCCGTTTCCTTCGTGAATGTCTATCACCTTGTATTCAGCATCTTGAAACTCCTTACGTTTTAATAGAAACGTGGAGCGTTTCTGCTCGTATGCCATATCCCTTCTTACCATTTGTCCTTCAAAGCCGTCTCGTAAGTATTCGTTATAGAGTCCATCAAGACCTTTTTGAGTTTCTACTTCTGCTGTTGGAACCAGTTTAATACAATCATGGGCAATCGTGCTACCTTGTAAAAGATTCTGTAAAGTAGTAAAGCGCAAACTAAACATTGCTCTTTCAGTCACCTTTCCAATTTTCGGACAATCATAAATCCAATATTGAATAATTTCTGAACCTTCTTCTAATCGTGCAGTAAATTCTTTTTCTTTCTTGTCAAACGCCTTATCTGTCATCTTATCTGATTTAACAGGTTTTTGCTTACGAACAAGTGAAACAATCTTATTGAAGTTATCTTTCAAATCGTGATTGTATAACTCTCCATCCAGAATTACTGAAGGATTTGATTGCAAGAAATTTTCTAGCGCATTAGTAATGTGTGGAATTGCTTCGATTACCTTACCATTTCTTGTTCTAGCTACTACCTTGTCTTTTTCTAATCTTACTATACAACGTATTCCATCTAATTTTGGTTGCGAATAAACAGGATACTTTACTTCAGCTATCCTATCTTTGTAATTGTGCGCCAACATAGGCTCATAGAATTTTTTATCATCTACATCATTGATGTTGCTGAAATAACCAGAGCGGAGCTTTTTATCCCACTTTGCTTTTGCTTGTAATTCCGCTTGCACTTCTGGACTTGTTTCATTTGAATGCCCGATATTCTTTGCGGTGCAGAGTGTTGGGTTGGCAACATTCATCTTCATGTCAACCAAACCGCCTTCAGTCCAGAACTTATTGCCTTGTGCGTGAATTGTCCATTGGCGAATCTTGCCTTTGGTATCCCTCTTGTATAATGTATCGAATTTCTTAATCATGCCTCAATTATGACAGGTTATTTAAAGATGTCAATGAAAAAACAACTTTCTGCTTCAGAAAGTTTTGGATTCTTTCATTAAAAATCTTTTATAATTATCTGTTAAGGTATTCTGTAGTTTAAAAAATCTTATCATGCGATTAACTCCCTCTGTATCCTTGCACTCAATCCTATCATCAAACCTATTTGCTCGAAACAATTCTCCTTGAGTAAAAGAAATATCTTTAAAATCTTTTTCGTATTTCTCATGGTAAGGTAAGGTAGCGACAATTCCATCCTCCTCTGTAATGGCGAATAATTGAACAATAATTGGTGGAAGATTATCTATGGCTACAAAATGAGCGTCTTGGAAATAAGAGTAAAACAAATAATGTTTTAAATTGTCTAGTTGTCTCATCGTAATAAGGGGAGGGAAGCATTGCGCCTCCCTCCCATATTATTAAATATTAATTATTTCTATAGTTAGCGTAAATTTCAGACCGACTTGTTTTCTTATCGTCAATCGACTCTACTTTAAAAGTCCATCCATCTGAATTAAGCCCTTCGACAATCGCAACGATTTCTTTAGAAGATAATGAAACGCCTTTCATTCTTGACTGCACTTGTTTTATTGTGGGATTAATTCCTTCTGCATGGCGATTTTCAATATAATTGCGAATCGCTAATTCATTTACGGATAATTCACCATTCCATGAATCTTCATCCTCTTCATCCTCTTCATCCTCTTCATTCCAATCGGAATCATAATCTTCATCCTCATCAAAATAGACAGGCTTATCCCATTCCTTGCGACCATCAGTAATTTCCGCAATCACTTCGTATTTACATACTCGCAACTTTTGGTATGAAGAACAATCAGGAACGCTTACAGCATCCTTGGGATCAAAACGGACAACCATGAGCTTGCCATCTGCTCCAGCCCAACTATCTGCATAATCAAACGATCCAACATGAAACCCATAAGAACATCCATGATTAGGATCATCATCGACACTCCTACGCTTCATTTCAAGAGTTTGCCCAACGCTATTGTCGAACTTACCAGAATAGTTGTCCTTGTAATTACTACTAACACCCTTGTATCCAACAACATATCCATCTGGATCAATAGGTAATTCTTTGTAATCAAGAAAATTATAAAGTTGCTCTACTGAATTACGAGAGGGATTATCCAATAGCTTTTCAATAAAATTAAAGATTGGAGAAGGGTCTTTAATGCCTTGACGCATAAGAGACAACAGCTTATCAATCACAACTCCTGCGAGCTTTTCTTGTTCGCCAGAAGAATGATTATAATAAACATCACCCTCCTTAATTTGGATATTGCCCAAAGAATAATCCTCAACAGCACCCTTAGTGTCTGCCAGTTTAATAACTTTATCGTATTCTCCGTCAAGTAGAGCTTGACGAACCTGCAAGAAGTTCAAATTGTCGTTGCGGACTGAATGAACCTTACCATCAGTAAAGATAGTGATTACGTTTTCTCCGAGATTATAAGCGAGTTTGGTCATGTTTGTTTTTTTCTCCTATTTAATTTTAACTACCATAAGTCTATGGTAGATTCTTCTTTTTGTCAATCTTTTTTTTAAAAATCTTTGGGCAACCAGAGGGAACATGATTCCCTCTGGCTACCACTATATGATTACACCTATTTCTGATTAAGAATCTGTCTGTTGAAGTTGGGTTAGCTCATCAATTTGTTTTATGTAATTAACCAGCTTGGTTGCTGAAACCTCATCAAATCTCCAAGAATACAATTCGATTAAATCAATCATTGGATACAACTTATGAGCCTTTTCTACATCCTCTTTGCTTAATTCAGCAGTATATTGTTTAATATTATTAGAGACGAACTCTCCATCATAGATATCATCCATCGCTTGTAAAGCTATAAGTAGAGTTTTGACTCTCGCTAGAGAATGATAACTATATGTGCCATCATCATGCTTTGGAAGAAACTTGAGAGCTTTTTTAATGATATTAGAATCATCTAAGTCTCCAGCTTTCTTTACAAATTCCCTGCAAGACATAAAGTCAAGTGAAGTAATATTATTATACGATAATTCATTGGCATAATCCTGCCATAACTTTGGAGTGATAATCGTATCAATATTTTTCTTCAACCAAGATCTGAAATGTGTCCAGTTAGAATCGTCCAGCTTTTCAGTATCCTTACAACGGACTCCATAAACCTCTACTTCTAATCCGCAAATAGATTTTATGCTTTTAATAAAGGTTGCCAATTGCCTTGTGTCGAAAGATTCAGACTGTTGTTTCCCATCAACAATCTTATATCGTAGGATCGGTACATAAACACCTTGAGTTGGTGCATCATCCGTTTCAACATCAGCCCAATTGTCTTGGTCATTGTGACTTGTATCCAAACGCAACTTAAAAACCTTAACGTGTTGGCGTGAACCTGCTGATACTTTTCGAGTGCCTCCCTTTGAAGTATAACCGCTTGGAGACTTCTCTAACTTTGAAAAATAATTTATGCGACTATCGCTAACGTGTTCAAAGTCTCGTTCATCATAAAACTTTTTCTTTGTGGCATCATCCTTAAACCAAACCATAAAGATATTCTTTGCATCTGGATTTTCCTTGAATAAAGTACGAGCTTTTAATGAAAGGCCATGACTTGACGTACAATCATTATACCCAATCAAATTATCAACATGACATTCAATCGTATTTACCATGCGACTCTTCATCTTGTATCCATCTGCATTAAAGGTATCATCCTCTTTCCAGTAATTACGAATAGTCATTTCTGGACTATAGTGATCCACTCTAATTTGAGAAATGCGAGCATTGTTAATCTTAATCCCATTCCACTTAAAGCTATTCTCCAATACGTGCTGAATAGTATATGGTAACGAATTAATAATGGATGCGTAATTGCACTTCGCTTCATAAAGATCAGAAGCACCTCCTAGTTTTTCTTGTGCAATACCTTCCAGATCATCTTTAAGCAACTTAATTTTCTTTTTAATTGCTTCTTGAGTGCGTTTGGTATATTCCAGACCTTCACGACTTGGAGCAATATTTAATTCTCCAATGTCAAATTCAATTTCAAGATTGTCTATAGACAATAAATCTTGTAGATTAGAATCCATATGCTGAATGGAATCCCTCTGAATGGGATACCCGATATTCCCCATAATGGCAATCGTCTGATTTGACCTGCCATAATCATACCTTGGGCGATAACCATTACTGGTAGCAGTAGCATCATCATATAGAGTCCAGAAGTCACCTTTTAATGAAACAAGTTTTTCTTCAAGTTTATCTTCACCTAGATTATAAATGTGTGGCTTGACTTTAAAATAACGAAATAAGTTGAGCGATTCTTTTCTAAAAGTATCAACATCAGTATCGGCTACTGAAATAACAATTTCCATGCCATTAGGTTTAGTAGTCGGAGATGAATCCATAAGAATTACTTTGCCTTTAGCTGTCTCATCAATTTGAGCATTATAAGTATTCTTTGTGCCATTATTGTACGAAACGATGCCGAAATTATCTCCATAAGCAAATCCAGCCTTGCAACCGATACCTAATTGACCAGTAAAAGCATTGGAATTACGTTTCGTTGACTTACAATAACGAGTATAAAGGTTGCGAATCTCTTCATCAGTCAATCCAGTACCCAAATCACGAACCTTAAAAGTAGGCTCAAACTTTGTGGGCAACGTCACTTGAATGGGTTCTTCTCCCTTCCCAAGTTCCACATGAGCATCTACGGCATTTGTGGAATACTCCCGAATAACTGCGAGAGGTTTGTTGGAATAAATTTGATTCCTCAATAAATCAATAACAAAAGAAATATCCTCTTGGTCAATGCCAAATTCGGATTCTTCAAAGTCATGTGAGCGAACCAATGTGTGTGTTTTGTTTGTGCTTATCATAATCAGTAGGTAATTTTTAGGTTTGTAATCTTAATCTATAAACCAGTCTGACAGGTCTGAGGGGAAAGTCAAGCGTTTTTTATTTTTTTTTAAAATGGAGTATCACTCTCTTTAATGCAACCCTTCTTAATCATTTCTCTAAAATAGTCAAATACTCTTTCGTATCTTAATGAATGAAGATTTTTAATTGATTGAAGTGTTTCTTTTATTTCGAGAGGTCGAGGTGAGTGCCTGTCAATTTTATCTATTAAAGTATCAATATCGCTTTCGACATTTGACGCAATTGCAATAAGCTCTTCTAGCTCAAACCTATCTGTTCCATATTCTGTTTCCATTTGAATTGTTAAGTTTTATTTAATAGTTGAAAGTTCTTCTGCTTTTATGTGATTACAGAAAAGGTGATGAAATTTAACCAGCCTCTTATAACACCAATCGACCGCCACAATACCTCGTTTGAAATTTTATAAAATTAATTTCGACATCCACACAATACCCAATCCCTAAAAGATTCAGCCCGAACATTACCCCTATTTGGAACGATGCCAACACATAATCCATTATCAGAATCCCAATCATACTCATACCCACGTTTCTTAAATAATTCGGAAGCCAATTCAAAACAATTTTTCTTCAAACCAACTTCGTCTATAAAAGTCTTTTCTGTTTTGAGTAAATTATCGTAATCCTTCTTTTCGGAAAAAAGATTATAATCCCTATCATCTTCATTATAAGAATATAAGACTGCTTTGTATGTGAATTTTTTATTCATACGCTTCATCCTTGAAACTTAAAACTAATTTAACTATAATGGTGCAACCTGCTACAATCGGAGTGATCGCATTAAATGTTAGCCCCAAGAATTTTGTTAAGGCGTTCATATCGGTTGTCAGTAAACCTGCGAATGCTACGAGTCCTGCCAAAACCAAAGGTAACGCCAGAACGTACAAGATAATATTCAATGTTTGATTCATACCAATAAGCCTGACAGGTTTTTAATAAATGTCAAATACTTTCTAAAAATTCTTTAACTGAACTGGACAGCTTGAAAAGTGAATAAAATTCTGCCTCATTAATCTCTCCACCACTTCCCCAGCTAAAAGTATATTCCTTTGTATCTTTATCAAAGTGAATATTTGTTACAGACTTTGGGCGATAAGTCCATGAACGCCCATTTGGACTCCATTGGTTTGGCGGTTGGATTGCAGTCTTGTGGCAATTATTAAAAGTTATTGAAGCATTTTTTCTTTGCGATTTAATCTGCGACAATTTAATCACAAATGTTTTGTCTGGATAAGTATCAGTCGTGCGACTTGCCTTTATCTTTTTTAAGTCCATGCTTTTTATAATGGAATTGTTTACCCAGAGAACGTCTTCTGGGATACTTGGCTGATTATAGTTATTCATAATTCCTTGTTGTTATATTGAGTGTATTAAGTTTTGGTGAGGAAAAGAGATCGAAAAATTTTTAAATACTTTTTTAATCATTTTATGAAAAGCATGGCGTTCGATGAAACAGAATGCCTTACTTCTGATGATCCCCTACGTTATAAAAAAAACATGGGCATTGGTTGGGCAAGGAAAAGATTAAAAGAACTTACTGAGAAAGAGAAACAGGATTTATATAGCGATTTAGGGAATGAGTCACTTGATTGAATTTAACAATTTCTTATAGGCATCTATTGCTTTAAAGACTTTATTAGCTTTCTCTCTATCATTATCATCTAAACTTAAATAAATTTCCCCTTCTTCTATTATCTTTTGAAGAGTATATTTATATGAGGCTATTAGAGTGCGAACTTTTTCGGGGTTATATTCTGTCTCATGTTTAGCTAGTTCCTCTTTAGTTTTCCCCGCTTCTAAAATATAAAATCTAACTGATTCGTAATGTTTATCTGCATCCATGCAAAAGGATTACACCTTTACTACGTAATATATTCCAACGTATCTTCGATAGAATTAATAAAAATGGGAGTACCTTCGCCCATGTAGGCTCCTGCGACATTATAATCATAAAACTCTACCGCATCTTCGTAACTCATACCATCTCTTTCTTGGAAAAGTGCTATTACCTTTCCTGCATCATAGACTAACCGCATATTTCGGCTCTGTCCATTCCATGAATCTGTCCAGCCGATACACGCATTATCAAGGCCATCTGCTCGTAGGATTTCTTCATCTTCATGCCTATCGGCAAAGTTATCTATAATTTTAGTTATGTTCATTTTAAAAGGGAGTGTCTGCTTGTGTTTTTATTTTTAGTTCATATTCTTCCATGAATATTTTATCGACATGGCTCTTTACTTCTTTCTCTATTTCTTCTGCTAGGTATTCCCTAGCGAATTTGCTTGCCATATTAATGTCTTGATTGGCTTCAAGAATTTGTATAATTATATCTTTCATTTGTCTCCTAGAGTTATCTCCTTCTGTTTGCTTAATACATCCTATTAATATTGAGTCCATTTTATTTCTCCAAGCAGTATGACCAGTAACGACTATTACGTTTGCCTTGAATCTTATTCCAGTACAATTCTCGCACAACACCATAGCCTAGATTATGTTCGTCACATTTGTCGATCCATTTCTTTTCCATCTCTTCATACTTTGCAAAAGAAGGGGTTTCCTTTTTATTCCAACCAAGAAAGCGGAGAAGGTGAACATCTAAACAACAAACCGATGCTTCAACTGGAAAGCTCAAATTGAGTACAAATGAAGTCTTCGCCAAGCCAATTCCATAAGTTTCTTTAGCAAGCCTGTTTCGACATTCCCGCCAAGTTTCATTGTTTTTCTTATAAAACTGCCTTGGGTTTGCCCGAAACTTACGAGTAAAATCCCAAAGTGCCTTGTATCGCATACTGGTCAAGCCTAACGAACTACCCTTAATCATTTCTAGTAAACGATCCTTTGATAGCGTCCAAGAGAGGTCTTTGGTAAGGATGTTATATCCTTTGACGTTATTCTCCCAAGTGGTATGGATGCTACAAAAAGCAAATACCCAACGCTTGAAATAATCTACGTCATTTTTTGCTTTGATACCTTCCCAGTAATCTGTACCTTCCTTAACCTTGCCGTAGGTTAAGTCATTAATAAAAGAATCAAGGGTCAGTTCCTTCTTTTGGCGAACAGGTCGAAACTCCTCAAAAGGAACAATAAGCTGTTCCTGCAATTGTGGGTCAACGAATAGAGAGTTAATAATTTTTGCGTAATTCATGCCAACCATTCAAGCGATTTCTGGGGAAAGGTCAAGAAAAAAAAGAAAAAAAGTCTCCAGCCCGCTAATAGACCCAAGGAGCGAACTCGTTTAAATGACGTATCCATTCGGGGATTGTATGCTCCTCAAGGTATTTTCGGTCAATTGAAGTGGAAAAATGGAGCTTACCATCAAGGTAAACATCCCAGCATTCTGTATTATATGAGGATTCATCGTCTGGATGACCGCATCGTGGGTAAGTGGGTTTTATTTCTATTTTCATTCTACAAAACTTTTTAGTATATTAAGTTCGTTGAGTCCATTATCTTTAATGAACAGGTTAATAAATTCAATTACTTGTGCTGGATGAAATTTTGCTACCTCTTCTCCAACTTCGATATATTTGCCGTCTTTCCATGCTTCAATTAATTTTATATAATTATATTTGTGATAACTCATTTCTCAATTGGTAGGAGCAGAGGGAATCGAACCCCCATCTAAAGATTAGAAGTCTATTGTTCTGTCCGTTGAACTATGCTCCCCCTTTAAAATAAAACTATTATTAATAAAATTAATTGCATAAAAACTACTCCAGCCATAATCCCGAATATAAGATTCTGATTTTTATATCTCACATTAGGATTGGGGTACTGCTCACAATTGCTTTTATTTTTAATTGGATCTGGCTCAACTTTAAAGCGGTCACTTTTCTGACTCCATTTTAACATACATAATATTACACTTTCTTTTGTGTTCACACAAACCATGCTGGAGTAGAGCGTTTAGTCCACTTGGCAAAGTATTTCTTATCATTAACGTAATAAGTTCTGTATGCCTTAACTGCATTACTATTTTTGTAATCTTCTGGCATTGCTTGAGCAAAAGGAGTCAACCCTTTATTTGAGAGGTTGAGTTTATGGTAGTTGTCGTCACAAAACGCAATCGCATCTAAAGATTTATGCAACTTACCATAACGATGAAAGTATTCATCCATAAGAGCATAGGCATGAGTCAGTAACCATTCATAATTATCTACCGATTCCCTAATCCATTTAGTGCAAGGATGATTGTAATGAGTTCGTTTATATGGAGCCTCTCCTTGAGGGAAAACAGCGCATAGCATTTGTGCTGATTCTAATATCATTTTAACAACGTGCTTATCACAAGCCTGTTGTGCTGATATTACTGGGTCTTCATCTAGTACGAATATATTCATATATTATCCTCCACACGCTACATAATCAAATATTACTGGCTTATTATCTATCCATCCTACATTTTCTTGATGAACATCAAATAGTTCACAATAATCTTTTCCTAATCTTTCTTCTAAAAACTGATATGCTTTATTTTTGGCCGTGCGCTTCACCTTTGGTTGAATAGAAATGCAACTACATCTATAGTAAGGCTTTACGCAATATTTAGTTAGTTTAAATCGTCCATCTTCTCTATCATCTATGGAGCCAGTATGGTAAATCTTTACCACAAAGTCAACGCTTTTTTTGGAAAACACTAATTTATATGCTCCTTCGCCAATACATTGGAAATTATTTGCTTCTAGCTTTTTTATAAATAATTCCTTTGCTAATGTAAAATCTATTGTATTTGTTGCGTTTAAAGGGTCATATAGAAGAGCTTCTGCTTTGCATTGCCTCCATATATCAAGAGTCTTGTCGGCCTTCTGTTTATTCATTATTTGATTGATTAATTATCTGTTTTAAAATACCTTGGATTGTCGCCTCCTCAAGAGGAAGCGCATATAGATCATGCTTCATTTCTTCTGAGATTTCCTTAACCATTTCTAGATCAAAGTCATCAAGAATAATTTTATACTGCTTGACTATAAGTTTGTCTTGCATTTTGCCTCATTTGATTAGTTGCTAAAGTCTGCTCCATCCAACGCTGGACAGGTTTCAACGCCTCAAGCATTTCGTGCCACTTGTCTAAAGTAAATGCTCCAGAGCAACAGGTATTAAACCAATGGACTTGACCATCCTGCCATGAATTTTCCAGCATTAAAGTTTGTGGATAACCAACGAAATGGTCATGTTCTTTAATCCAACACCTTATAGAAGGAAAGCCATTCTCTGTTATATAAAGAACCTTTACAATAATTCCTTCTGGAAACTCACTCGTCCTAGTGCTGGCCTTTAATATTTGGGAGTTGAGAGGTTGTCCTTCAATTCGTTTATTATTTAATAGATATATATTCATTATTCTTTTATATTAAGAGTGTATTCTGCTCCCCAACTTGTTTTGAATTTCTTTTTTATCCTTTTAGTCCAATCAATTTTGGCGTAATTCTCAGCAAATTTTTTAAGATTAGATGTCTTATTTGCGCTCATTATTCACAACTTTCTGGAGTTTCTGTTCTACCTATTTGTTCGATATAATTTATTTCTGCATTATCTTTCCATGCTGGAGAAACTTCAAAGTCTTCTTCAAGAACTTTTACAGCCATCTCATTTGCTTCGTGTTCCGACTTTGCGTCTATATAATATGTGCGAAATGTGCTTGAGGTAAATTCTACTTCGTATGTTTTCATTCTTGTTCCTTATTTACGTGATGCGCCCCATCAAAATCTCTGGGATAACTTAAAGTTCCAAGCTCTCTAGCTTTATCTAAAACATCTTCACACATTTGAGTAGTGATACTCTTGACTTCTTCAACTACTTCTACATAGTCTTCATTGGGGTCATATTGAATTGAGCCTTCGTAATCGCCAATCTTTTCTTCTACTTTTAATTCTGCATCCATTCTGGATGTAGCCTCTATTTCCACTTCACCAGATGCGTAATAGGTTTTACTCCATGCTACTTTATATTTTTTCATGTTTATGTTTCTTTGTTTTATCGACACGTTTTAAATATATGTTGATTGAATAAACTAATTTTTATCCTTCCAGTTGCGGTATTCAGCTATAGCTTCCAGAGTTTCCTCTGCAATTGTTCTAGGGTCGTCATCAGTAGTCTGTACAATGCACTCAAGGGCATCCTGCAAAATTGCAGATTTTTGAGCCTCTTGGTTTAGTTCTTCGTTTAGTAACTCTATTTCTTTTTTTGTCATAAGGGACTTCGTTTCGTATTCTCGTTGTTGGTTTAAGGAAATTAAAGTTTCCATGTTTTCTTCAAATTCTTCTCTCATTGTTTGCCTATCGTAGACTTGTTTGCCGTTTTTGTCAATGGAATAATAAACGTGAACGTAAAGTGCTTGTTCTGCATGAAGCATCTCAAGAATGTGTTGATTTTCTTGTTCGACTAACTTTTCTACGTCTTTGCTCATTTTATTTGTTGCGAAATTAACTCCATTGCTTCTTCAAGAATTTTTCGCTGACTACCCGTATCAGTATGCGGAGATAGTGTCCTCTGTAAATGCCTAATAAGAACTATTGATTTAGTAAATCCTGACAGAACCCCCTGTTCATACGCAATCTTCAGATTCACAAGTTCTTTACTTGGCTTATTTGCAGATGACAAATCCAAGTGGTCGTTAATATCGACTTCTCCATCATCAAAAATTTTGTCTAAATCCTTAGCTTTCATAATCCATTTTCTCTTTGTTTATTTTCCATAAGTTGTTCTATTTTATCTCTAGCCTCATTCCACAGCTTCTTAACAGACCCATCTAACCACAACTTGCATATCTTGTCAATGTTTTTATCCTTGGGAGAGACAACGAAATGCTTATAGCTACCATCTTCTTGCTTCCTAAACCAAGAAAAACGAAAGCCTTCGGGAAAAAACATAAGATTGTTATGCTCTGCAAACTTTTTTGCAAGAAAAACGAAACTACCCTCGTTATTTTCGTCTTCAATTAACTCCCAATCCTCCATCCAAGAGTCATAGACAGAAATATAAAACTCAAAAGTGCCTTTAATGGCGACATTTTTCTGCTCCCATTTCTGCCTAGACTTATCCCCATGCTCAATCAAATCAATCGTACCTTCATGCCCATTGAATCTATCCCCATAAAACTTCATATGCTTAGTAACAGGGCTATACAGAATAATCTTAGAAAATTCTTTATGAAGCTCTTTATTTGACTTCGTAGTATTTGCTGTCCTCTTAAACGATACTGATTTCCCTTCTCCACTCATATTATTTATCCTGTTCGTCTTTAAGAAAAGAGTCAAGGTCTTTTATTTCAATAAGCCCTTCGCTCTCATCATAGAATGGCGCAAACTTTATTTGATCTCCTTCAAGGACATCTTCTTTGCATCTATTTACATCAGACAGCATCATTTTTAATGTCTTCTCTATTTCTTCTACTGAATCGCCGACAATAGTAGGGACTTCATCGTGACCGCAAACTTTGCCCTCCTCATTATAAAATGTTTCATACAAGCCATAATCATATTCATGGTTGTCTTTCATAGGGAATTTAATTATTCTATAGTTCCACATTTTATTCCTCTTCTTCACCAAATACATCCTCATACATTTGAGCAATGTAATTATCATCCATATTTGACCAACCCTCACAACCATCCCATAGGACTTCCTTCAAGTCTCTGTCTTTTAATGACTCCCACTCCGATTCAGCAAGACGTTTTCTCATTTTGTCCGCTCCTAATTTACTATTTTCTTTTGTTAAACTTTCTTCTTTGTATTTTTTTAAATTGTCTTCACAATAAACTTTGTACCACTTATCTGTTGCTTCTTTATCCGTCATTTTCTTTTAAAGCGAAATTAATTTCTTGTTGAGCTAAGTCCCATGCGTGAGACTCGCTTGTGTCTTCGCATTCTTCAGTAAAAAGAGTCCATATTTCAATAGCTCTACTGGCTGAGATTTTCTTCTCCTCAACCAGTCGTTGCAAATGTATTTTCATTTCAGTCATAATTTATACCCTCTATTAAATAGATTACTCCACCAATGTCAAGACTTTTTTCCCATGATGGGTGATTTTTCTTTTACCATCAATCTCCATGAAGTTTCTCTTGAGCAAATAAAGCTCATGGTCACGTTGAAGGGCGGTCTTACTTAGGCCAGTTGATGCGGAAAGCATAGCGAGAGTACAAGCCCCTCGTTCTGCTAGAATCTCTAATATTTGTTTTTCTGTACAACTAATTCCATGAGGAAGGATACCTAGAACTTCACAAAACTTTTTATACGATTCTCCGTCAAATACTGGACTATTCTCCGCTTCACAATACAACATTATTTCTTTTGCTCTCATTACAGCACTTCTTGCGTTGCCTCTGGTTGTCTTGGCTATTCGATATAGCGCATCAGTAGTAAATTGAACGTCAGGAATCCTTCCCTGCAATATTTCGCCCAACTCACTATACTCATAAGGCTCAAAGTCAATCGTAGTAAGCCTATCCTTGAGAGGAGGGAATAATTTATCACTCTCTGTTGTTGCGAATAAAAATGTCTGCCTACTAAAATCAAAGTTAAATACTTGTTGCTCCCAAGTAAATTCTTTTAAATGACTTTTCTCCGTATTAAAGATAGTAAGGAAAGCATTAGTCAAGTCTTTAGGTAGGGCGTGTGCCTCGTCAAATAATATAGTTACTTCGTTATTTGCAATAAGAGGCAGGAATATTTGCTCGAAAAATGCTTCGTTGTTTTTTATTGTCGAACAATTAAGCTCAAGAAATGGCCTTGGACTTCCGTCTATATTCGTCAGCTTGGACGCAAAAGCCTTGGCAAATTCAGTCTTGCCTAATCCCTTGGCTCCTACGAAATTTAAAAATGGACAAATGCTTGTCTTATTAAAAGCTTTTAAATAAAACTTTAACTTGCGCTTAACATTATCTTGCCCGACTAAACCTTCAAAAATTTCTTCACTCATCATTAAACTCCGTAAGTTTGTATTCTATTTGAGGGACATCCTCTGCCTCTACGCCATCAACCTGCGCTTCAGCAATAAAAGTATAGCCTAGAGAATCTAGCCAACTTTTTTTAACAGGGACAATTCCCTTTACGCCAATATACTCACCTAGCTCTTCGTAGGTAAGCACATGGTAGACTGCTGGTCTGCCTTGTTTTTTTATCATCCCACAATTAAATGGGATAATGAGGGAAATGTCAAGACCTAAATTAAAAAAAGATTAATCGAGAGACTGCCACGCATAGGCTATAAGAGTAAACGAAAAGAATTAAGCCGTATAAAAAAAATGCTAAAATTACTTCTGCCGAGGATATTTGATATTTAGTGAACTTTTTCTTGGGCTTTGCCATCTTATTTGATCGTAATTTTTTTGGAATTGTACTTTGAAGTGGATGTTTATAATCTTTTTCTTTCGTTTGTTGCTTGCTCTTAAAGATTGCCTGTCCTGTAGTTAAACTCATAAATCAAAAGCCGTAATGGTGTGTTTGAAGGGATTATCGCCTATTTCCTTAACTAAGTCGAGCATATTCTGAGCAATCTCTCTAATTTCTTTTTGAGCCTCTGGCTTATTTCTTAAATTTAAAAAATGAACAAAACTTCTAAAATTAAACATTATATCAGACGTTATTTGAGTGTTGTACGTTCTGAAATATCGCGCAACTTCTTTTGCTCTTTCTTTAGAAAAGTTAAATTCACTAACTAAGTCTTTTATGCAGGTATGATAGTAATCCATGCCTTCTTTTGTAAAATTAGCTAATTTTCTCTGCCACTCTAACGGCAAATCATGTGGAATTAAAATTTTATCCTCCCTAAGCTCTTTGTATCTAGCCGATTCAGCATTAACGCTTACTCCGACTCTATGTTTTAAAATATGTACGTGACTAGCAATGTCACAATCAACCAAAAAATGCAGTCCAGACTTCTCGAAAGGAGTTTCATGTTTATGATCCGCTAAATATTTAAGTAATTTAGGTATTCTTTCTATTTTTTCTGGAGAAAGCTCCCTGCTTGTCGAAGTCCAAGCGGAACAAGCGTGAGTCTCGTCCGATCCATAATAACCAAGTAATTCAATCCTGTTTTGCATCTAACTAAAATATATATCTATAAATAGTATTTGGATATTCTTTGAGTGGAGTAAATTTGTTAGTTTGAGGTTCCATAACGAACCAACCTTTTGATGTATAAACTATACATAGTGCGTGTTTAAGATCAGGACTTGAAGGAATTCCTAGGGCTTCGGTTTTCTGAGTTACCACTATCACGCCTACAAGAATTTGTTTTGGTTGGGGAGCTTTGATAACGGCTGAGTTCAAGAGGGATTTATAGAGAAACGCATGGTTGTCACAATCAAAGGATATATTATCTACTTTAAGATATGTACTTCTTAAAGACCACCACCATCTATTAAATTGAATAAAATAATCATATTTAATACCTATATAATCAGGATCAAACATAAGGACTTTACTAAAAAGGGACATCATAGGCGCGTCGAAATCATGTTTTAACTCTTTTTGATTTTTCGAAGGGTAGTAATATTCAGGTTCAGGTATTGTATCAAACGATATTCTCTTGGGGGTTATATCAAATATTGTATCAGGGACGGGATTTCCGTCTTCTACTGAAGGATCTATAATCGTCGTGCAACCCATTAGTAATGAGGCGTATAAAAAAAACGCTACAATTACTTTTGCCGAGGATATTTGGTATTTAGTAAACTTCCGCTTGGGCTTTGCCATTTTATTTGATCGTAATTTTTTTGGAATTGATTAAAGCTTGCTGTGCGATTTTTGTCACCCTTTCCGTTGTCGGGGCATTTATTTGGCTCACGGCTTTTCACTTTTAAAACCATTCATATTTAATCTTTGCCTGCTCGTATTGGGGCTGTTCCTCCCAATCATCCTTGTGGTAGTCCCAAAAACGCTTGTCCCTTATGGCAAATCTAAATGCCAACATTAATATTTCTAAATAAATATCCAGCCCTGCATTGTCTTTATTTCTCGTCCAGCTAATTAGAAACTCAAACCAGCTCCATTCTTTTTTTGTATAAATAAAAGAAAGCTCTATTCGTTTATTCTTTGTAATGCCTATCGTCAAGGAGTATTGTGTCACTTCTCCATCAGCACTCAACTCTTTTTTAAAAAATTTATTCTTTGCCATATTGGTCTCCCTTCTTTTCTAGCTGTTCTTTTACTAGGTCTTCATCAAGTGTCTCGGAGATTATTTTCCATAACCAATACAAAGCGTCTCCACTCTCTTGACTGAGTCTGGACATTAGTTGCTTCTCTGGCGTCAGCACTTGATGAATTAATAATGCGCTCAACTCGTTAAGTTCTTCGGCACATTTAATGAAATTAAACATATCTTCTTCTGAAAGTTTCATATTATTTGTCCTTTTCTTTTTTCCAATTTAGCACCCATTTCGCCGCCCTACTGAAGACGTACTGATGTTCATCTGGGTTGCATTTTTCTAGCGCAACAGAGGCTCTCTCAAGCACTACCTGAGCCGTATCTATAAGCACTAATAATTCTTCTATACCTTTATTTAACTCGTTTATTTGTCGCCTATAATCTTTGTCATTCATTTTTATTCCATCCATCCTCAAGCTCTTTTACCGAATCATAATTCTGGCTTTCTAATAAATACTCTTTTACGAATTTAGTTGCCTCCTCAAAGGCTTCGGGGTGATATTTCCTACACCATTCCAATACCCACTTATTTGTATAAGTTTTCATTAGGTATTCGGGCGCAATATCTACGCTATAATCTAAAGGTTTTGTTTGTTTCATTTTATTTTTACTAAGCCCCAACGCAGGAAGCTCTCTATATTAAGCAGAAAGACAGGGAGTCTCTGCGCCCATTTTCGAAGGTTTCCAAAAACGCATACAACAGGAGCGTCCCACAAAAATCTATAAATTTTATACCATATTTGGCGCTGCCTCTGTTGGCATTTTAAATTCCAAGTATGCAAGCGGAGGTCGCATTCTTTGCGGTGCGCGTTAGGTAAGCTATTGAGCGATAAAAACTTTATATTTGAAAGGTTTCCTTTCGTAAAGAGAGCTTTAAATTCTAAATAGGAATCCTGCTCCTCGCCATAAAAAAGATAGCCAAAGACAATTTCCCCGTGATAGTCCCTTTGTTCCTTCCATGAATAATTGGTTTTAAAGTGCCCTCCGCACGTTTGTGCGCTATCTTCTACCCATTCCGTGTCTGACCTCTCTTCATAAAGTTCTCCGTCAGCAGTAATAAAAAAAGTCTTTAGTTGGTTGTCAAGGCTTTTTGTCTGAAACTCTTGAGTCTTCCATTCCTTATCTGGAACAACAATGCCTCCTGCTGAAGCGGGGATAGGAAGCGTATATTCACAGATTATCGTATCAATCATTCCCATTCTGTTTTCTTTATTATTAAAAGCTAAATTTATCTTGGTGGGTTCCTTCATATATTTCTTCGGCTTCGTCTACTATATCAGAAACAGGAGCCTTTAGCAAGGGTTTTTTTAGAAAATTCCTCTGAGCAATGCGGATAATGAACCGCATTAAGGCAAAACCATATATTTTATTTAACTCAATAGTGTTGTTATTTGCATCGGTAACACTAAAGGTTTTTGTTTCTTCATTCCACTCAAAGGCGGCATATTTCAATTCTTTAGTTATTTTCATTAATTATTCGCCATTTTCTAATCCATCGTTTTTCTTGTCATAAATATATAAAGCCAATCCCGAAAGCAATAAAAAAATAAAAACAGGTATTAATAATACATATAATACTGCCTCTCCTAACAGGAATCCTACTCGATGATACCATTTTTCTTCTCCCGACATTAGTCTTTCTGACTTCCTTCTCCTTTATTTGGGTTTATTTCGTTCACAATTGAAACTACTGGAATAAATATCTCAACAGGTTTATTGTGCTTGGTGGGAGCAACAGGTACATTACATATATAACTTATTATATATAAAGATATTACTGCAATACATATTGCTATTAATGTCTTAAGCTTCTCTTTTTTACTCATACTTGCACCTGTCGAGACGAGCTGGGGTTTCAAAAAGGCTATCTAATTCATCCCTTACTATCCAATCTAAAACATCTTGGTCTATGGTGGTAAGCCATGTCAATGAATGGTTGCATTGCTTCTTAAGAAGAGGATCATAAATTTTTTCCTCTTGGTTTGCTGGTGCAACAATTTTTCCATCAGGAGCAGTACGGGATAAATGTAAGCATTTACCCTTGAGGGTATTTTGCACCCAATCGAGTTCATTGGGGTAGCGAACGTCTGTGATAATAGTAACTTCATCATTACGCATATTACGCTTAACCTGAGACTCAACCTTTTTGATCCAGCAATTCTCATCCTTCTTACGCATGAGTTTAGTGCCATAAGCTACTAAAAAATCTCTAATTAACGTCTTCTCTTTAAGGTCAGTAGTAAAGGCGCTGACCCCTACCTTATCTTGCAAGAATTCATCCGTATCACTCTTTAGGGCATCTGCAAAGCTTAATCTACGTGCAATAATATCTTGCTCAAGAAAAAGCCTTCTGGCGGCGTCGCAAAAAGTATCTTTGCCGCTCTGGGCAACTCCACATAATCCAATTACTTTTATTTCAGTCTTCATTTTCATTCCATTCTACTTTACAGTCTAAATTTACATCTGATGTATCGTGTATTAAGCATTGTAATACGGTACGTAAATGTTGTCATGGCTTTTATGTACCATTTCAAACTTTTGTACCAATTTAAAATTTTTAGATTTCATATAAGAATTCATGTCAGATTCCATTGGAGCATCCTTGTACATGTTAGTCGTGAATACTTCCGCCTTAATCAGGTTAAATGCACTCAACTTATCGCCCAAACTCTTAATCACACTTAAATCCCCTCCCTGTGCGTCCACACATAAACAATCATATCCTGTCAGGTCAAAGTAATCCAATCTTTTGGGTATCATCAACGTATGCCCCAAATCTTTAAAGGTAGATTCCTTAAAATGGCCCTTAAAGTCAAAAGCAGAAGATCTGCAGGACTGTGCCGAAATATTAAACCTCACCTCATCCACAGTATCTAAAATCAAGTCATTTATAGCCACTTGTTCAGGATAAGGCTCTATATTTTTTACAAGCTGTTTAAACACGGTATAATCGGGCTCAAACCAAAGTACATTTCTGTTGCACTGCCTGTAGCAATAACGCTCCTGACCTATATTGGCCCCCACATGCACAATTCCCCGTTTGGAATGCCTGTTAATAATACAGGCTAATGCGGGGGAAAATTCTCTCTCTTTCATTGTTTTCTTTTATTGTTCTCTTTTATTGTTCTCTTTTATCCATTGGATCGTTGACAAATAGGACTAAAACAGGCAATGTAACATAAAAATGCTACTATAAAATGCAAAATACAAAAACTATCGCCCACGAAAGCTGTTTCTACGGAAAATAAAAGGTTTATCCATAGAAAAATATAATTTAATTTCCCTCTTCCATTTAGCTTTGTCCATCTAATCACCTACGCGAAAGGATTAAGGTGATTTTGCGTCTTAACCGCTTTAGATTGGATTTGCTGGAGGAAAATCATCTTTTTTATAAAGGCTACGCAATACAAGGGGAGGGATAGTGCCGCCCCGATGGAGAGAATTAATCCTACGGCGCCAAGCCAATGCCAAAAACTACTCAGAGCTATTTCTAGCATAGATCCTAATATTAGAGTTTGGTAATAGACACCACCCTGTCGTGCCTAAAATTTCTTACCTGATTTCTGGCGAAACAAAAAGAGCGAAACCCTACATTATTTCTACCCTCAACCTGATTGGAGATGGAATCAGATAACCGAGGTCGGCTAATCTCATAACTCTTGACCTTCCCGTCTTCCTTACGATAAACAAGGAGGTAACGAGGCTTGAATATATTTAATAATTTATTAATCATGCGTATACTATACAATATTTATGACAAAGAGTCAAGCATTATTTCAGGCATATTTACCCACAAAGTCATTGTAGATAACTTTTACTTGGTCAATCTCTATTCCTGCTCGCTTGAGAAGTATTAGGCCTTCTATGCTTCGATAAGCCTCTCGGAAAACCACTTTTCTAATGCCTGCTTGAATAATAAGCTTAGCGCACTCCATGCAGGGAGCAATCGTAATATACATAGTTGCTCCATTACTGGATTGGGTTCCCTGAGCCAACTTGCTAATGGCATTGCTTTCTGCATGAAGCACCTCGTCTTTAGTTACTAAGGAGCCTTCTTCTTCTAGCTCACAGCAATTATCAAAACCTTTAGGGGTTCCATTGAAACCGTCTGAAATAATAGCCCCATCTTTGACAATGAGGCACCCTACTTTTTTTCTCTGCGCTTTAGATAATGATGACCATACATAAGCCATCCTTAAATAAGCAACATCCAGTTCGCTCTGCGTAGCCATCGTTAATTTCCTCTCTTGCGCGGATAAATAGGGTAAAGCTCCTCTTCTAATATATCAAACTTATTAAGCTGTCTCTCTATTCTATATATTTCATAAAAAGCAGCGTTAGCGTCTATTAATTTATTGGTGACCTTTTCGAGCTGGTTTAGCCTGAAGTAGGTGATGCCCTCGACAATGAATACTAGCATAAAGAAAAATATATAAATATCTTTAGTGTTGATCTTCATCTTTTCCTAAAATTCTCTTACATTTTTTCTCCCACTCTTTGTGCTCCGTAATCCCAATAGGAAAACGCTTAGGCATTTCGGGCTTGGGCTTACTCCTAATCATGCAGGCAAAGTTACCGCGAAATTCTACGCTAGGGGAATGATGGCTAAGCCCCTCCACAACATCCACCCATATTTCGCCCCCGCAGCGCTCCCATAGACGACAAAAATAAAAATCTTCTCCTAGGTATCGGTCTTCGTGACCTGGACACGAAGTTCCTAGCCCAAAAAAATCATAATTATTAGTACAAGGGGATTTTGTTTCCTCTCCTGTTAGCGGGTCATCCAGTATAGTGGGGCTGTCAGTATACTGGCGATCTGGAAAATGCTGTCTTATCTTTTCGAAAACGGCCCGCTTGATAAGCATCAGCCCAGTCCCTGCTTCGTTTACTTTAAGCAAGCCATTCTTTAAAACGGGGTTTTGGGGGTCATCTACGGTTAGGGTATACTCCAAGGTTCTGGCCCGCAAGGTTTTCTCGTCTATGTCGGGGTTAGCACGAACCTCGGCAATAATTTTCTTCCAGTCCATTTTCTTTTTACCATAGGCGCCAGCCACTATATCTTTATTTGCTCCTAGTAGTCTATCGACATTTTTATAGCTAAATCCAATGTCTGAATCTATAAATAATATATGGGTGGCGTTAAACTCTTCATCATTCAGAGCTAGTTGAACCAGCTCGTTTCGAGCTCTTGGAACTAATGTGGACCTTATTGGGTAAATAGAAAGGCCGATGCCTAGGCGGACGCACCACAGTTGAGTCTGAAGTATCCCGTGAAATGTTGCTTCTGTAAGAGTGCCATTATATAGAGGCATACAAATAGCGAGGCGGATATCAGCTGGTTCGAGATCACTCACTTTTCCCAAATTTCTATTCCATTTACCTGCTTCACCATGTCTTCATAGGAAACTTGCGTTAAAAGATCGTCTCTCTCCCAGCGGGTATAATATTTATACCTAGCGTCTCTGGAGTTTTTAGCCTTGCATTTTACAGTCATTTTACCTCCGTTGTGATCTGCAATTGCTTTTTTTGACCAATTAAAAAGGTTTTCTCGAGGAACTAAAACAAACTCGTTTTCCCTTTCAAATGCTATGTGGGTAGATTCTCCGATTAACCATCCATTTTTGCCTTGAACATTACGGTATTCTAACCAAATCCAATCATCATTAAACTTCTTATCCTTGCGACTCGTCCTCTTGCGGGACTTCACGTCTACCTTTAATGTAAGAGGATCAACGTCCCCTTCGATTGTCTTCTTTAATATAAAATCAATATGGGAAAACATATTTGCCTTGCGGGTAGCTGTAGTCACCTCGAAAGATTTTTCTTTTGCCAACTGAACAAAAGATTTTTCTGCGTTATGCCCTTCTCGCGAACATTTCCCGCCTTTATCGTGTTTATTTACGTATGCCATAATTAGTTTTTAAGAATCTTACATATAATAATTACCTGAAGAACGCCTGTTATCGCTCTAGTTTCCATCGTGTCGGTTGTTCTTTTCGTCCCACGCCTTTTCCTTCGCGCTCTTTCTCTTAGGCCCATACATGACGAGCTTTTTAAGTTTATTCTTCCATTTTTGGCTTTTCTTCATATATTATATTTCCAATTTCTATTGCTTTACAAAAGTATCCTAGTTTAAAATGATAGTGCTGAATAAAAAATACAAGAGCCACTATAACATACGCCTCCCAGCTTGTCAATCCAAATTTCGTCCACAATAAGAATCCAATAAGGATCAAGGGGGAGAACTTATTTAGTAAGTGTTCGACGGTCGCTTGAAGAAAGCTCATTTAGTTTCCTTATATTTTTTAATTTGTTTTAATATCTCAGGGAGGAGGGGTTTGAATTCCTGCTTTGGGAAATTAAAGAGAGGTTTGAATTCTTTCATTCTCTATATGATACTCTATTTCTTCGGACCTGTCAATAAAAAAGAGCCTCCGTAGAGGCTCTTTTTAAATAAACAACTGAAGGTTAGCTTAGAAGGCGTGCTGAATGCCTCCAAACACCGATACTGTTTCATCTGCATTAACAACGTCCTTGACATCTGTCAAGTCTACCCCTACAAACAAGGAGGTATCCTCATTAATAGCTCTAGTAAGCAAGGTGTCCACTCCGTAATAAGTAGTCCTGTCTCCGCCTAGTTCTGTATTACCTGCATTAGCAGATACACCTAGAGAATAATTCTCCCAGACTTCAAAACTCTGACTTAAGGAACCTTCAACAGTCGTTACGCCTCCGTCAGGGTTATGATAAACCCGAACGCTGGGGTCTAAAATAATTTCTAGCCCTAATTCAGCATAAACTTCTGTGCCATTACCTAGAACATGGTTGTCTGTGTAGTTAACTACCCCAATAGAAGTATCAATCCCCTCAAGAATCTTTACTCCAGTATGGGCTTGCAGTTGTACTTCATCCGTCCCATCCCTAGTATTTACTAGTCCTCCGA
>Ga0209403_10001080_pt1 | contig 36657 bp, 30 predicted proteins | sample ArcticOcean_MG_C_8_FD_187440 | JGI IMG/M metagenome (GOLD analysis project Ga0209403, IMG submission 187440) | Marine microbial communities from western Arctic Ocean - ArcticOcean_MG_CB11_86 (SPAdes) (version 2) | ecosystem: Environmental > Aquatic > Marine > Oceanic | place: Arctic Ocean...
AATACGATGATGCCCGGAATCGTGATGAATGCCGAATACTGGTTGAAAAGTTCGATCAATGTTGTTCCTTATGGGGTCGTGCCCAGTCGCGCAAAAACAGCCGGTTCAATTATCGGTACGAAAAGTTAGATTCACCAGATCTGAAAAGGACGCGGCAATCGTTCCCTATTCCCGCCGCTCCGCTGTGTTCAGAACGAGGATGACTCGAGTAGATAGACCTAATCTTGAGGCAGTCCGTTCAGCAGCGCACCGAGTGAGTAGTCGTTTTCTATCTGGCCGTCGAGCTCTAGTCGGTGAGTGCTGAGCGTCACATGATTGTGATCGCAGGTAGCGACGATCTGCTCGAACCGTTCCAGCGAAGTGTTACCGAACAGGATCAGCACCGGCAGAACGTGACGACGGTCGGCCTTGAATATCGCAGCCTGGTACCAGAGTGCCTGCCGTAAACCCTCCGACCACGAGTCGGCACGTTCGATCTCGATGACATGCGTTGGGAACTTCGCGCTGTAGCCAATCAGCAGATCGGCACGTTCCTTCCCAGTCCACATCTGCGCCTGCTCGATGGCGTTGATCCCAGCCAGCCGGAAAATGCGGGTTACTTCTTCCTGAATTTCGGCCTCGGCCTTTTTCGGAATGCCCTGGGCTGCATCGAAGCCCTTCATGATTCCGTCTTTTAGAGTGGCGTGCGAGAGATCGAACTGCGATTCCCACGCCGAGTAGAGAGCCGACTTGCGGGAGTTGCTGAGCTGTGACCATCCCGATGCTTCGGCTTCCCTGTGAACAGTGGAAACCACATGTTCACGCTCATCGGTGGAAAGTTCGGTCAGGGTGCGGGTCATTATTTCTTGCCAGATTTCGCAGATTTCTTGGTCGGGGGCGGTTTGAATTTTGTGCCCGAGGCATCAGCCTCAAGACGCTGCTTCGCGAGCTCGACGTAATCAGACGATACGTCATACCCAACAAAATGACGACCGTTCTTCACGGCTGCCAGAGCTGTCGACCCGGTTCCCATGAACGGATCGAGCACTACCTCGCCTGAGAACGTATACAGCTCAATCGCTCGTCGAGGCAGCTCTTCGGGGAACGGAGCCGGGTGCCCAACCTGCTTTGCCGACTGCGGCGCAAATTCCCAGACACTTTTAGTAAATTCGAGAAACTCATCCCGAGTGATAGTTGGCTCTCTGCCCTCGAGTGGCTTTCGACCAAACGGCGGCTTTTGGAACACCAATATATATTCGTGAGTGTCGCGCAGGGTTGGATTCGAAGGCGACATCCAGCTGCCCCACGCTGTCGATGTACCCGCACCGGCAGATTTGTTCCAGATGACTTCGCCCCGCATGAAAAAGCCGACACTCGCAGCCTGCTCAATGATGTAGGCGTGGAGCGGAATGTACGGCTTGCGCCCGAGATTTGCCACGTTCACGAGTGCCCGTCCGCCGTCTACCAGCACACGGAACGTTTCTCGCATCACGTTGCCGATCAGCTCCATGTACTGATCGTGCGTCAGGTCATCGTCGTAGTCCTTGCCTACGTTATAGGGCGGTGACGTGACCATAAGATGGATTGAACGGTCGGGCAGTTCCGCCATTTTTTCGCTCGTGTGAACGATGAACGAATCAAGATGCTCTGTGGGAACCGACTGCTCGGGTTCCGGTTTATTGTCCAGACTTTCCCGGTCTGCAGATTGAAGCGCACGCGCGTAGTACTCGGAGGAATCATGGCTGAATCTTCCGTTTGTCCCGAAGGAGGAGGTACTGGTGGGGCGCTGCTTCGGAGCAGCCTTTGAACGACGTGGCATCTTCTGTAAGAGGATGCTAGCAGTTGGCGTGCGCGAGCGCGAATTTATTTCGGCAGATGCGATGTAATTGCGATGTCATTGCGAGGAGTTCGACGACGTGGCAATCAGTGATCAAAGCGGAAATTATTAGATTTCAGATTCCGCTCAGTTTGCCGTCATGCGAGTCGTGCCGATGCTTGCGGAAGGATGTTCAGCTATCCAATACGAGAGTAAATCTTGCAATCAATGTCGGCTTATTCCCCTAGTTGTTCCATATTGAACAGTGATTGCCACGTCGTCGGACTTCTCGCAATGACAATCATCGGAGATGCTCAGGCAGCGCCTACTCCGTCGCCTGATCCAGAATGCTGATCAGGTCGATCGCCTTCTTGTTGTCCTCGACGCCCTTAGAGGAAATGCCCTCGTCGAACATCTGGATACAGAACGGGCAGGACACAGCGACGGTATCGGCGTCGGTTTCGAGGAACTGATCGGTGCGCATGTGATTCACGCGCTCGCCCTCTTCCTCCATCCACATACGGCCACCACCGGCACCACAGCAGAACGCCCGCTCCTGGTTCCGATCCATCTCGATAAAGTCCAAACCCGGGATCGAACTCAAAATTTCCCTTGGAGCGCCATACTCACCGTTGTGTCGACCCAGGTAGCAGGAGTCGTGGTAGGTGACCGTCCCGATCTTGCCAATCCCGGCCTCGGTCGGCTTTAGCTTGCCCTCTTTGAGCAGTTCACCGACAAACGCCGTGTAGTGAATCACATCGTAGTTCCCACCAAGTTGCGGGTACTCGTTCTTCATCGTGTTAAAGCAGTGCGGGCAAGTCGTGATGATCTTTTTTACGTCGTACTGCTTGAACGTTTCGATGTTCGTTTCAGCCTGGGTCTGGAACAGATATTCGTTGCCGAGTCGGCGTGCTGGGTCTCCTGTGCAGGTCTCTTCATCACCCAACACAGCAAAATCGACTCCAGCTTTCTTCAGTACAGAAGCCATCGATCGCGTCGTATCGACGCCACGTTGCACCAGCGCTCCGGAACACCCGACCCAGAACAACACTTCCGATTCGGGCTTTTCAGCGAGAGTCGGGATATCAAGACCGTCCATCCACGAAGTTCGAGTAAGCGTCGTTCCACGCCACGGATGACCACGCTGCTCGATCGACTGCATCGCCGACTGTGCCGTGTCCGGGGTACTCGCCTCTTCCAGCGTAAGGAACCTGCGCATATCGACAATCGAATCGATGTGGTTGATCTCGACCGGGCACGCATCGAGGCACGCCCCGCAGGTGAGACAGCTCCAGAGCACATCGTCGCCAATCGCATCGTGGATCATCGAAGTAGCGGGTTCAGGTGGAGTCTCACCCTCCGGCGTTCCAAGCAAAACCGGGGCACGCTCCTCCATGTAGCCATGCATTCCCTGTATCAACTTCCGTGGCGATAGAGGTTTACCGGAAGCCCACGCAGGACAGGCGTCCTGACAACGACCACAGTTCGTGCAGGCATCGAAACTCAGCATCTGGGTCCACGGAAGATCGATAATATCTTTCGTACCGAACGTCTCGAGCGTTTCGAAATCACCCATCGACTTCAAGGCACCGCGCGGGCGGAGTGTTCGGTAGTACCAGTTCATCGGGCTGACGATCATGTGGGTCAGTCGATTGAATCGGGCTGAAGCGTAGACAATCGCAGAAACGAAAATACCAGCGTGAATCCACCACGTAGCAGCGTGAATCGATTCGAGTGCGCTGTAGCTGAAGCCAATGCCAAGCAGGAGTTTTGCAACCACCCAGCCTAGTGGCGACCACCCGGCGACCGACGGGTCGAAGAACGACGAGTCGGGGTTCAGCTCGGTAGCCCCGATGCGCAGACCCTCGATGAGGAATCCGCTGATTAGTAGTGCAAACAGGAAGCCAAGAACAACGCCATCATCCAGCGCCGTGTTCAGTCGACCGGGCTTGATCACATAACGTCGCCACGCAGCCATCGAAAGTCCAATAGTGGCAAGACCTCCACCGAACACGTCCCAGACAAATCCAAGTGGGATCCTTGCGTGCGCTGTTGGCCACACCCAGTTCAGATATTTTTCTGCGTTGAATTCGAATGCGGCTAGCGTGGTAGCAAACAGCAGAACGCTGAAACCCCAGAAAATGGCGAAGTGCATTATTCCGGGATAGAGATCACGCTTCCGAACGAACTGCCGATGCGCCACCAATCCAACGGCAAGCAGCGCCAGAAACGCCTTCCACCGATCACCCGTCGGGCCGAGGTCAGCATCAGCTCCGGCTGTGTGCCACAAGCGCCAGCGCCTACGGAGGGCGTAAGCAATCGAAGCCAGTGCTATTGGGGCGATCAGGTAGACTAGCGCACCCGCGAATGGATAACCGATATTCCAGAAATCTGTTCGACCTGCGAATTCACCCATATCTGGCTTCGTCCCCAACTACCTGTTTAAATGAACCGCTTTTCAGCGTGATACCGGCAGTGTACGAAACACCAATGGTCGTGTCGTGCCTGAAGTCGGTTCGTCCACCGTATCTCATCGTGAACTTTCAGTTGGTAAGTCTGGACCGCGTGAATCAAAAGCAGATACCGAAAAACTCGGTGCATATGTTGTTAGTCAGCCGAGACCACATCAGAACTGAAGAACCGGTAATCAACCAGAGGAAGATGTTTATCAGCAGTGGTTTGTCGCGGATAAGTATTTCCTCTGGTGACTCACCGACACCCCTGATATGGATGAGGTACAGATAACGAAAAATACCGTAAGCGACGAACGGAATCGTCAGCATCATCGAGTTGTTGTCGGGGACGTTGGCTTCCGAAACACCAGTGTTGAACGTGTACAACGTGTAAGCGACGAACGTTGCCGTAGCGACAATGTTGATGAGATTATCGAGCAATGGAATTGAGTATTTGCTGAGAATAGGACGTTGAGCACCCGAACTCTCACCAGAATTGTGAAGTTCGTTTCGTCGTTTTGCCAGAGCCAGAAACAACGCGCCCAGCGCCGTAACAACATAGAGCCAGGGTGAAATGGTTAGATCTAGTTGCTGCGCGTTTCCAGAAGGATGGATAACCGCATGGTCGATAGCGATCGATCCCGCAACAGCCCTGATAACGAATCCGGAAGCTACAACCATCACGTCGAGCAGGACAATATTCTTGAGCCACAGGCTGTATGCGATATTTATCGCCAGATAAGATCCCGCAGCGATGGCCAGGGGCGTAGAGGCGAAAACCGCTGCGGCCATCCCCCCACCGATAAACACAATCGCTATTCCGATTGCCCACGGAATGGAAATCCTGCCTTCCGCAATTGGCCGTAATCGTTTTAGCGGGTGAGCCCGATCTTTTTCCGCATCCACCGAATCGTTGATGAAATAGACCGCCGCGGATATGAGAATGAATATCCCAAGCGCAGCAAATGCACGGCCCACGATAGCCGTCATGCCCTCGATATCCCCGGAGTTGTACCAGATGTTTATCGTAAAGAAGAGAGGGACAAGCACGAGGCCGTTCTTGACCATCTGCTTCGGGCGCGATGCCTTGATGATAGCGCGGATGCTCGGAACACGTGCCGATTGAATATTAACTTCCTGTTCTGCCGCCATATGGGCGATGATAGGTGTATTCGGAAACCGGCGTCAATTTGAGACTCCGACACGAATCACCAGTAATTATGCCTTCTAACTCAAAAATTCGACTCGACCAACTGTTATTGGATAGAAAGTTGGCACCCGACATCAAGGAAGCTGGGGCTCTCGTGATGGCCGGGAAGGTGTCGGTTATTAACGAAAACCGGTCGCCGACCCCGGGCATGCAGGTGAGACCAGACATTGAGCTGGAGGTTGCCTCAGAAAAGCGTTTTGTTTCACGAGGCGGTGAGAAACTGCAGCAGGCACTCGAAGTATTCGACGTGCGTGTCGAAGGTGATGTTTGTCTCGATGTCGGTGCCTCGACAGGCGGGTTCACCGATTGCCTGCTCCAGGCCGGAGCAGCTCGTGTTTACGCAGTCGACACCGGGCGTGCACAGCTACACCAGAAGTTGCGCGATGATCCTCGAGTTGTGAACATGGAGCGCACGAACCTGGTAGACGGCCTCGGCCTCCCTGAGCAAGTCGATCTAATCGTTGCCGACGTCTCCTTCACGTCTCTCAGTATGGTGCTACCAACCGCATTTGATCAACTAAAGGCAAACAGTCAGGCAATCGTTCTCCTCAAGCCGCAGTTCGAAGCCAAAAAAAGCGAAGTGCCACGCGGCGGCGTCGTCATCGACCCGCTTACCCACGCTGCGGTCATTGGGCGCTTTGTGAAGTGGGCGGGCACTGCCAAAATCCGCATCCGCAACCTGATTAGTTCGGGGATACTCGGAGACAAGGGAAACCGTGAGTTTCTACTGCATCTAGAGGTTCAACGCACCAGAGAGGACTAAAAGCTCGGGCTGATGCTACGTTCGCGTTGACCATATGGAGCTACCACGTTAAAATTGTGAACTCATTCGCCGACTTATCTTGGAGAAATTTGGCGATTCTGATACCTGGTGAGGCGAGCGTGCATCATCAGCGATTGAGCGGACCGATCTAAAGCATCAACATCTGTGATAGACACCCCAGGCCCGATCGATATAGATTCCGACGATAAGCCGCACGAAGAGTGCGGCATTGTCGGTGTATACGTACCCGGCGAAAGCGTAGCCCGCACAACATTTTTCGGGCTGTTCGCTTTACAACATCGCGGCCAGGAAAGTGCCGGAATTGCGACGTCTGAAGGCGATCAGATTCACCTCAAGGCCAGGATGGGCCTTGTATCTCAGGTTTTCCGCGAAGAATCGCTAACAGGCCTGCCCGGTCACCTTGGCATTGGACATACCCGTTATTCGACCATGGGCGGCAGTAAGGAATACAACGCACAGCCGTTACTCGCCGATGGGCAGCGTGGGCAGATTGCAGTTGGTCACAACGGAAATGTAATCAACGCAGCAGAACTCAGAATCGAGATGGCTGAAGAGTTCGGGTCAAAATTTGAAAAAACCTCCGACACTGAGGTGATCGCCGAACTATTTGCGAAGGCCCCTGGAAGCGATTGGTTCGAGGTTGCGGCTTACGCCATGCGTCGACTCAAAGGTGCCTACTCGCTCACGATAATGACCAAAGACAAGCTGATCGCCGTTCGTGATCCACTGGGCATACGCCCGCTGTGCCTGGGAACCCTCAACGGAGGTTGGGTGGTTGCATCAGAAACAGCAGCGCTCGACAACCTCGGTGCAGAATTTGTCCGGGAACTTGAGAATGGCGAAACACTGGTTATCGACGAAAACGGGATTGAGTCGAAGATCTGGTCAGGCGCACGCAGTGCACACGCTATGTGCGTGTTCGAGCAGATTTACTTCGCACGACCCGACAGCATACTGAACGGTGAATTGGCGTACGAAACTCGTCAGCGTCTTGGTGCTGAGGTCTATCGTGAGCATCCTGTCGATGCCGACATCGTGGTCGGTATTCCAGACTCCTCGACACCGCACGCCGTTGGACTCGCAGCTGCAGCCAAAATTCCTTATGCCGAAGCAATCATTCGCAACCGATACGTTGGGCGAACGTTCATCCAGCCCGACCAACGGTCACGCGAACAGGGTGTACAGACCAAGTTCAACCCCATGCGAGCAGTTATCGAAGGCAAGCGGCTACTCGTGGTCGACGACTCGATCGTCCGCAGCACCACCATCACGCGAGTGATCAAGATGCTTCGCCGTGCTGGCGCAAAAGAAATTCACGTCCGTGTCGCATCACCGGCAATAAAGTCGACCTGTCATTTTGGTGTCGACATGGCAACTCTTGGCGAACTTATCGCAGCCAACAAGACGGTCGAAGAAATCACAGAGTACATTGGTGCCGATTCACTCGCCTATCTCTCCGTAAAAGGACTTCTGAAGGCAGTGCGAGCGCCCGAAAATTCATACTGCACAGGCTGCTTTACGGGAAACTACCCGATACCGGTGCAACTTGAGATGAACAAAATGAGCCTGGAAATCGCCCAGAACAAGTAATCGGCTCTCGCTCTTGGTGCTCTGGCAGGCTCTCTAGTACCCCTCCCGAACGTATACTTATTGCCTCGTTATCACGTGTCTGAATCAAGACCGGAAAAATCGTTCTCGGGAGCCTTAACGCATGACTGATCGCCCGGCAGGCAAGACCTACGCTGATGCAGGTGTAGACCTGGACGCGTCGTCGTCGGTGAAGAACACCATCAAGGGGATCGCAGCTGCAACTCTCGGCAGTGCAGTTATCGCCGGTCCCGGTGGATTTGGCGGGGTTATAGACCCGGATCCTGCTGGTGACACTCTTCTTGTGGCAAGTACCGATGGCGTAGGTACAAAGCTCCGCATTGCCGATGCACTGGGCAGGCACGACACCATCGGCGCGAGCATCGTGAATCACTGCATCAACGATATTCTACCTGCTGGAGCTCGACCGCTTTTCTTCCTCGATTACATTGGCCTCAGCCGATTCGATCCCGAGAAAATCGCTGAGATAGTCTCGGGGTTAGCGCAGGCTTGCAGAGAAGCAGGCTGTGCGTTGCTCGGCGGTGAGACTGCCACGATGCCCGATATCTACCACGGCAACGACTACGATCTCGCCGGCTTTATCGTTGGCACGGTTCGAAAAGATGTGCTACTCAAGCCCGAAAACACCCGGGCAGGCGATGTGATTCTGGCGCTGCATTCGGACGGGCTGCACACCAACGGCTACTCGCTGGTTCGCTCGGTATTCGAGACCGACCAAAATCCGTCTGTGCTTGCCACAAATGTTCCCGAGACAGCGCACACGCTGGGTGAGCTGCTGCTACGACCGCACCTCAGCTATCTCGATGCACTCGGCCCGGTACTCGACAAAATTCGCGGACTCGGGCACATTACCGGCGGAAGTTTTTACAAGAACATCCCACGAGCGTTGGCAGATGGCCTGGGTGCCGACGTTGATATATCTACGTGGTCGATTCCACCGCTGTTTAAGTTCATTCAAAAGTCTGGAAACGTCGATGATCAGGAGATGTTCCGGGTCTTCAACATGGGCGTTGGAATGACAATAATTGTTGAACCAGGACTGGCTGATGACGTACTCAACAGTGTGCCCGGCGCGTTCCGAGTTGGCGAGGTTGTCGAGCGGGCTGAAGGCGAAGAACGAACCAAGCTGATCGGCCTCTAGACCGTCAAGGTCGGGATACACTCCGGCCGCGCGTAGCGATATTCGAAAAGAAATATAGAAACAGGATCGAGATTCAATTGAGGGCGCTACTTTCTGCATACGACCGAACCGGGCTTGTCGAATTTGCCATGGCGCTTACGAAGGCCGGATTCGAACTGATTAGCACCGGTGGCACCGCGAATGAGCTGAAAATTTCCGGTCTCGATATCACTGAAGTTGCATCGGTAACGGGCGCACCAGAGATCCTCGATGGCCGAGTAAAAACACTTCACCCTCGCATTCACGGTGGTCTGCTCGGAAAACGAAGCAACCCAGCCCATGTCGCCGAGATGAAAGAGCAGGGGATCGAGGGAATCGACCTCGTAGTCAATAATCTCTACCCGTTCCAGCAAACAATTTCCAAACCCGATGTGACCCTCGACGATGCTCTCGAAAACATCGACATTGGCGGACCGGCTATGACACGTGCTGCCGCCAAGAATTTTCCGGACGTAGTTATCGTGGTTGACCCGTCTGACTACGGAGTTGTCGGTGAAATGATCGCAAACGGCGGAGTTTCGATGGGTCAGCGCCGTAGACTCGCATCCAAGGCGTTTCAGCATGTGGCTGGGTACGACACCGTGATTTCTGCTTACCTGCGCGTACCCGACATCTCAGGTGACGACAAGACAGCGCTCTTCCCAGACGAAATCACGTTTGGATGGAACCGGGTCGCAATCCCTCGATACGGAGAGAATCCGCACCAGGCAGGAGGAATCTACACCACTCCCGGTGAGACTGGCGGCATCGTAAATGCAAATAAATTGCACGGCATAGACATGTCGTATCTCAACTACTTCGACGCCGATGCCGCATGGGTTTCGGCCAACTCGTTCCAGTTCCTTGGCGCAGAAGGTAAGCACTGTGTCTCGGTCGTGAAACACGCCAATCCGTGCGGTCTTGCCACCGATGACAACCAGGCAGAGGCGTACCGAAAGGCGTACGCAGGCGATAAGATCTCGGCGTTCGGCGGAATCGTGGGATTCAACAATGTCGTCACAGCAGAAACAGCGACTGCCATGAAAGGCGTGCTCTACGACGTGATAGTCGCTCCCGGATATGAACCGGAAGCGCTGGAAATACTTAGAAAACGGAAACGCACTCGAGTGCTAGAAGCCAGCCCTTCGACAGCACCGCTCCTAAACATTCGCAACGTCACCGGTGGCGCCCTGGTTCAACAGCCGGACAACATCGAGGAAGTCGCCTCGTCGTGGAAAGTGGTCACCGAAAAGCAGCCCACCGAGCAGCAGCTCGCCGACATGGCCTTTGCATGGAAGGCGTGTCAACTCGTTCACTCCAACGCAATCGTCTTTGCCAAAGATTCGATGCTTCAGGGCATGGGTGCCGGTCAGCCGAACCGGGCAATCAGCGTATATCTAGCAGGGCGAGCGGCTGGCGATGAAGCAGCCGGCTGCGTAATGGCAAGCGACGCATTCTTCCCGTTCCCCGATGGCATTGAAGCCGCGGCTGAAGCGGGAGCTATTGCAGTTGTTCAGCCGGGTGGATCAGTGAAGGATCAGGAAGTAATCGAGGCAGCCGACCGACTGGGTCTGGTGATGCTGTTCACTGGCACACGCCACTTCAATCACTAGTCTGGCACTAAGCCGATCAAACGAGCCAGATCTCGTGAGACAGATATTCAATCGTTCGTATCACGCCATCAGAAACAGGCATTAAATGAATGCAACAGTCGACATAGTAATTCCAGTCCTCAACGAGGAAGTGGCTCTGCCCGGTTGCATCGAAAAACTTTATGCTTTCACTGCGGATTATCCTGAACGCGACTGGCGAATCATCGTTGCCGACAACGGTTCTACAGATCGCACTACCGAAATTGCTACAGAACTGGCAGCGAAGCATTCTAGCCTGTCTGTAACTCGCCTCGACCAGCGAGGACGGGGCCGTGCGCTCAAAAAGGCATGGAGCGAAAGCGACGTAGACGTCAGGCTTTACATGGATGTTGATCTGTCCACAGACCTGAAAGCATTGCCTACCCTGGTTGCCGCAATTGCAGACGAAGGATACGAAGTTGCGATTGGTTCACGCTTGAAGAAAGGCTCAGAAGTTGTCGATCGAACGCTCAAGCGGGAGATAACCTCGCGCGGCTACAACATCCTGATCCATATGTTCTTCCCACTCACGAAATTCAAGGATGCACAGTGCGGCTTTAAAGCGATTTCAAGACGCACAGCCGACAGCTTGATCCCCCTGATTGAAGACAATGCGTGGTTCTTCGATACTGAACTTTTGCTGCTGGCCGATAAGGCTGGTTATGGAATAAAGGAAGTGCCGGTCCACTGGGAAGATGATCCGGACACCCGTGTAAAAATAATTTCAACGGCGTGGAAAGACCTTAAAGGACTCCTCAGGTTGAGGTTTAAAGGTCGCGCAGTTCCGCCATCTGTGGCTTGACCACTGATTTGTACGGTAGTTAGAGTTGGTTACTCGCGTGACCTAGCTGCGAAAAGTTGTTCGCAATCAAGTATTAACACATGACCACACCCGGCGATTTTGAAATTGGCCGCTCGGTACTAACCGGGTATACAGCCGATAACGAACTACACAGGGCGTTGACCATCCTTCGTAACGAGGGGATCAACCCTCAAGTTGTAGTTGAGTTCACCGCGGAGCGAGATGGGATATTCTGCGGAATCACAGAGGTCAAGACTCTTCTGGACAGAGTGCTGCCAGAAACCGGCCGAGAAGTTTGGGCGCTCGATGAAGGCGTATCAGTTGCCGGTGGTGAAGTTGCACTCCGAATCAGGGCACCGTACGCATCGTTCGGCCTCTTCGAAACAGCAATCCTGGGAACGCTAGCTTCGTGTACCGGATGGGCTACTGCAGCCTCCGAGTGCGTTAATGCAGGCGACGGAATACCGGTGATAGCGTACGGCGCACGTCACGTTCACCCCGAAGTCGTCGGAGTGATGGACTACTCGGCTGTGGTCGGTAAGTGCGCTTCAAGCTCCTCGGTGGTCGGACAGCAGCTCCACGGACTGACTCCGTCCGGCACGATGCCTCACTCTCTGGTGCTTTTGATGGGCGACACGGTTCGCGCGATCATGGCATTCGATAAGCACATGCCGCCCGAAGTTCCGAGAGTCGCTCTAGTCGATACGTTCAAAGACGAGGCTGAAGAAGCTCTAGATGTTGCAAAGGCGCTTAGAGAACGTCTGCGTGGCATCAGGCTCGATACTCCAAAAGAGCGGGGCGGCGTGACTCCAGACCTGGTTCACGAAATTCGAGCCCGGCTCGATCAGGGCGGGTACAGCCACGTCGATATTTTTGTAAGTGGTGGCATTACGCCGGAGCGAATTCGAGAGTTTGTCGATGCTTCAGCCCCGGTCAGCGTGTTCGCTGTCGGCTACTACATCGCGGCTGCCAGCCCAATTTCGTTTACTGCCGACATCAAGGAAATCGAACAGCGTGCAATCGCAAAGCGTGGTCGAATACCAGGTCTTGCCGTGAACCCCCGGTTGTCTCAGGTTCTTTAGCGCACCGTTTTCTCAGCGAGAACGGCTGTCATCTGATCTTGCGATTTCGAGCTTCGTCACCCGTGAGTGACTCGGCAGAACTTTGGCCCACTCCGCCAGGCGATACCCGGCGACCCAGACGATTCCCTCACCCGACTCGATAATCGGAACCCTGTCACGCCAGCGCTCTGGAACACCGGCACCAACGAAGAAATCCTGAAGCTTGACCCGTTGCTTCATTCCGAGTGGTTGGAATCGGTCACCGTTTATACGATTGCGCAGCTTTAGGGCGTGCGTAAGAAGATCTGGTGTGGCGAACGTGATGTGTGCGCTGCCCGAGTCGAGTTGGTCTGGCCGATCGATAATTTCGGAGTTGGCGATAAATCCGTCACCAAGTAATGTCGTACCCGGAAGTTGAAAATCGATAGCGTTGAGCGAGTTGGGATACGGGCAGTCGTCATCGTCGGGCGATGCAAATCCGAACGACTCTCTATCAATATAAAAATTCGTTCGATTCGGGAGTTCAATCGATGTACCGCTGCGGCCCGACAGCTGGCTCACCATTTCCGAAACGTGCACCCGCTCCAGATCTTGTGAGTGCCCAACATGGTTTTCATACGCCCGCATCAGCATTCTGGAGACGAGACTTCGGGGTAGTTCTGTAATGGTACTTCGAGAATATGCGCCTGCCTCGGTTCTCGCCTCACTCAAGAAACGATCAACGACCCAGTCGATGATTTCCAGATCGTCCGTGGCGTTTTTTGCCAGACGGGCAAGTGCACCTGATGAGCCAGGAGTAGCTTTTTCCAAAAGAGGCAGGACATCGAGTCGAATCTGATTCCGGGTGTAGTCTCTACTGCTATTCGAGGGGTCGACCACTGGCTTGATGCCAAGTTGCTCACAATAGTCGATGCATTCAAGCCTTGGTGTATCAAGCATCGGGCGGAGCACGTTGAGTTCGAGATCGGATTCAGGGAACTTGAGGATAGAGCTGTATTTCATGCCTCCGATTCCTCTCAGCCCCGCGCCCCGCGCTGCGTGCAGCAACACGGTTTCGGCCTGATCGTTCCGGGTATGACCGGTGACTACCCCGTACGCGTTGCTGACTGTGGCGATCTTCGATAGCGCTGTGTATCGAGTGTGGCGGGCTGCAAGCTCGATAGAGATCTTATTTTCAGCGGCCAGGGCTGGAGCGTTTACTGTCTCGATTCTGAAATCGACTCCAATAGACTCGGCAATTCGACTCGCGGCTAACTGGTCGCGAGTGGATGACTCGGCCTGAATCTGATGATTCACGTGGGCTGCGATCAACATGAGTTCGCGACGTTTGCTCACACGGGCTAATCCCGCGAGCAGGGCCGTCGAATCAGGGCCACCTGAAATTGCAACCACCAGCGTGGCGCCGTTCGGGACTGATGCGAGAGTTAATCCGGCATCAAGGCGGTCGAGAAATTTCGATTCGGTAGCCATTAGTTTTCGATTACTGAGTAACTTCAGCGATCTCGGTCACCAGACGCACTCGAATAGTGACGATTTTCGAACCTTCCATTTCACCGATCTGCATCCGCAAGTTTCCGAAACGAACACGTGTCCCGATATCGGGCATGTGCTGTGCCTGTTCGAGGAAGAATCCGGCGATAGTTTCGTAATCGCCTTCCGGAATATCCAGACCAAGTTCATCATTGGCCTCACCGATCTCGAATCCTCCGTCCAAAACGAACGTGTTTTCGTTTACGGTCACGAATCGACGGTCTGGTTTGTTGCCTTCTTCACCCGTACGTCCAACGATTTGCTCTACGAGCTTCGTCATAGTAATGAGGCCTGCGATTCCACCGAACTCATCAACTACGAGCGTAATCTTGTGCCCGGACTCCTGCATTTCCTCGAAAAGGTCATCCAACCGCTTGGTTTCTGGAACGAAGTTTGCCTGGCGCATCAGATTGATGACCGGATGGTCCATGTCGAGTTTGGATTCGGACAACGAACCAAGAACATCTTTGACCGAGAATATGCCAACCACGTCATCGTAATCGGTGTCGAATACAGGGAATCGCGTGTGTGGAGATGAGCGATAGGAGTCCATAAAAGCACCGAAAGTAACGTCAGCCTGAATCCATATGATCTCGGTGCGGGGAGTCATTACGTCCCGAACTTCCATCTCCCCGAATCGGAAAATGTTCTCGAGCATTTCACCAGTATTTTCTTCAACCGTACCTTCGGCCTCACCGAGGTCGATCAAAGTTCTCAACTCACCGGCGGTAACGATTGGGCTCTTCAGTGAATCTTTTCCTCCAAAAAGGTGGATAATTCCACGAGGCACCAAGGTGAAAGCGAATACCACGGGCCATGCGACCGTCATTAAAATCAATACTGTCCGTGCAGTAATTAGCGCCCAGCGCTCGGCGGCGACAAGAGCCAGAGTCTTTGGCGTTAACTCACCGACTACGACGATAGCCACAGTCGCAATCGCGGTCGCAACGACCGAGGATAGGATTGTTGGCTCTCCACCACCGATAGTTGTAATAGCGAGAGTAGTTCCCACCGAAGCAACCATGATGTTGAACAGGTTTCCAAGAAGAAGAATCGTTCCGAAGAATTTTTCGTATTGATCGAAAATCTGAACGACTAACTTTGCCCGATTGTCACCCTCTTCACCGCGATGCTCGATTCTGTATCGGCTCGCGCCTAATACGGCCGCTTCGGTAGCGCTGATAAATGCGCTTCCCAAGAGCCCGATCACGATAATTGCGATTGAGGTGGTCATCAGATTGATTTAGGAGGAGCAGACGTGAACAACACGCCGCCCCGCTCCTACATCAAGTTTATCGGTCAATGACCATTCGTACGCAACTGTATAACGATTGCCAGTTGGACCCGAAATGATCAGCCGGTGATTGCGAGAACGCTTAGCGAGCCTACTCTGGCACCGCCGCGTCGACAGTTTCACCTTCGGGAGGAGTCGTATTAGCTTCTCCGCTGCGAATAGTCGCTTCGATTTGATCACGAATATCCGTGTTCAGTTTAAGGAACTTACGAGAAGCCTCGCGTCCCTGACCCAGGCGAGTATCGCCGTACGAGTAGAACGATCCGCTCTTTTTCACAATGCCCTCTTCGACACCAAGGTCGAGCAGGCTACCCTCTTTGCTGATGCCAGAATCGAACATGATTTCCATCTCAGCTTTACGGAAAGGTGGTGCAACCTTGTTCTTTACAACCCGAGCACGAATACGGTTGCCTATGATGTCCTGTCCAACCTTCACAGCCTCAACCCTGCGGAGGTCGATGCGCACCGAACTGTAGAACTTCAATGCTCGTCCACCCGGAGTCACCTCAGGGCTGCCGAATACCACACCGACTTTTTCACGGAGCTGGTTGATGAAAATACAGACAGTGTCAGTCTTATGAATAACACCAGTCAGCTTACGTAACGCCTTCGACATGATCCGAGCTTGCAGGCCAATCTGCATCTCACCCATGTCACCTTCGAGCTCAGCCTGCGGAACGAGAGCGGCAACACTGTCCAAAACGATGATATCCAGCGCACCACTACGAATAAGGTACTCAGTAATTTCTAGAGCCTGCTCAGCGGAATCGGGCTGTGAAATAAGAAGCTTCTCAATATCAACGCCAAGCAATCGAGCATATGAAGGATCCATAGCGTGCTCGACATCGATGAAAGCGGCCTGCCCGCCAGCTGCCTGTGCTTCGGCTATTGCCGACATGGCAAGAGTTGTCTTACCTGCAGATTCAGCACCGAAAATCTCGATAATTCGGCCACGGGGCAGCCCGCCTACGCCAAGTGCAAGGTCGAGAGCAATCGAACCCGTTGGAATTGACTTGATAGTCGTATCCAGGTTCGACTCGCCGAGTCGCATAACCGCACCACGGCCAAATGCTTTCTCAATCTGTGCAAGAGCCAGCTCGAGAGTCTTATCTCGGTCGCTGCTTGCCCCGTTAACCGAAACTTTGGGCATTGCTTTCTTAACAGCCAACTTCGCTCTTCTTTCTGCGTTTTCAAATGGCCAGAACTACGGGTCAACTCACCCGCAGTGACACGCAGATTAGCACAAGTGTTCTAATGCTGCAACAGGCCTATGGCACAACGATATCGTTGTGCCATAGGCCTGTTGCATGAGGCAAAAAGAAATACTAAGAAGATTTGCTTTCGATGAAGTCGATGAAGGCCTGGGTATGGCGGCCACGCACACGTGCTGATTCGTAAATCAGGTTCAAATCCCGTTCAAGAGAGAGACCTTCTATACGTAGTGCATGGATCCTGGTGCGGTTCTCAACGGCATGCTTTGTAACGAAACCAACACCGAGATTCTGATCAACGGCGGCCACAACTGCCTGCGTGCTTCCGAGTGTCATCGAAACCCTGTGTTCTGGAAGTTCGATACCAGCCGCAGAAAGAGATTGCACAACAGTTTGCCATGTGCCGGAACCACCTTCTCGTTCGATGATGTTCTCATCTTTCAACTGGTCGATTGTGATCGATCGCTGATCGGCAAACGAGTGTTCAGACGAAACTGCCAGAACCACTTCATCCTGTGACATCGGCACAGCCGAGTAACCAATGGCAGTTGACGGCATTCCCGAAAGACCAAGATCTGCCTGGCGGTTGCCAAGAGTTCGGGCCACCTGTGCTGAGTCCGCCACGAGAACCTCGACAGAGATTCCGATGTGCTCTTTAGTAAATTCGGCGATCAGGCTGGGAACCAGATATTCGACCGGAGTGGAGCTGGCAACTATCCTGATAACCCCTGACAGCGCCGATGGGTCAGGGCCGAATCGTGATACTAGCGCTTCGAAATCTGAAATCGTTCGAGTCGCAAATTGCATCGATTCACGACCGGCATCCGTCAGGATCGCTCCTGTACCGCGACGTTCTAGTAAGCGGGTACCTAATTGTCGTTCCAGACGCTGGATCTGCCGGCTCAAACCAGGCTGACTCATGCCAAGGCGATCCGCTGCTCGTGTGAAGCTTCCTGTCTCAGCGACAGCCTTTAATGCCTCAAGTTCTGCGATATTCATGATTTATGCGCCCCCGATGATTTTACTTTCGGCTTTCGGATAATTTCTACAATCATGCAGTTTGCATGCGAACTTATTCTCTACATTCAGCACGGTCATATGAATTTGTTTGCTTGATTCAATGGTGAAAAATCAGTGAAAAGCTGTAAACCATATCTAACGAGTCTAACGGACGATGTTGATCTCTAAAAAAGGTAAATCGAACCACTATGCGCGAGCACCAGCCATACACGGTGACTAATTCAACACAAAAATTATGTGATGAACTCATCACTGAACACGGTAAGTGTACCTAGGAATATCCAGAATTCTAGTGCGTAATTGGGATTCTGGAAATTTCAATTGTCAAAAAAATAACCCTCGGTAACAAAATGCCGAGGGTTATCGAGTTCCTTACTGTATTTACTGTATTTTCTACGTTCGGACTATGAAATTGAAGGACGAGAACCAAGTTTCATCGACACGGATATCTCTATGCCGTCCCTGAATATACCAATCTCAATTTCTTGGTCAGGAGCCGTGTTAAGTGCGAGATATCCGATTAGGTCATCCATAGATCTCATTGGGATGGAGTTGATGGAAACGATCACATCGCCATCCCAATTCTCAAGCCCTCGAATCAGTGCGCCGTTGTTTGCACGCTCCCCGGAGTCCCCACGTATCCCCGCAGTGTCCGCTGGACCGCCAGGCGAGACACTCATCACCATTGCACCCACGACGTCTCCGGGCAGGTTAGCGCTCTCACGTTTGGTGATGTCTACCTCTTCACCAGTAATGCCCATAAGTGAATAAGTGTGGTGACCAAAGTTGATTAGAGAGGGCACGACACGCTTCACAAGGTCGACCGGCACGGCGAATCCGACTCCTGAGTTCTGGCGTGACTCACTTCTTATCTGCGTGTTCACACCGATCACCGCACCGTTCTTGTCGAGCAACGGGCCGCCAGAGTTACCGGGGTTGATGGCCGCATCAGTCTGAACAACAGATGGGATGCTGTAAGAAGAAAAACCGCTGTTCAGAGTTCTGCTCACCGCACTCACTATCCCGGTTGTCATAGTGAACTCTTCGCCAAACGGATTACCAAGTGCGATAGCCATTTCGCCAGGACGCAGATCGGAAGAATTGCCAATCGCTATAGGCACCAGCTCGTGCTCCGGGTCGATCAACTTGATTACAGCCAGATCAGCGTCGGGGTCGAACGCAACGACATCGGCTCGGTACTCGCGGCCATTGAAGAACTTGACAGTCAGTGAACTCGCATTCTGAACTACGTGATAGTTCGTAACGATGTGCCCTTCGGTATCCCAAACAAATCCCGATCCTGAACCCACTCCTTGAGCGGTGGTAGAAACAATGAACACAACAGACTGCACTGTTCGTTCGTAGAGGTCAGCAAGATGAATACCCTGCGCCTCGACAATTTCAGCCGGCGTGAGTGTTCCGACTTCTGGTTCAACGACTTCCGGAAAAGCATCGCCTTTCGGTTTGTCGTCTTCTTCTCCATTGAATGCAGCCTGAATCGACTCGGCCGTCGGGCTACTCTGCTCTGTTGGTGAAGCCGGAACATCGGTTGCGGTAGCTGGTACATCAGGAAGAACCGCTACATCGGCCTCGACCGGCGGTTTTGTGTTTTCGGGAGCGACCACAGCCGTATCGATCGTATTTGTGGCCGCTATTTGCTGGCCCAATGTGCCATCAGTCGCAATAGCCGACCCTGCGCCAGCAGTCGGATCGACCGCACTCGAGCATGCAACCGCTGTTACGAGCGTCAGCGTGAAGATACCGCCGATGAGGAGTTTCTTGAATTTGTGCAGCTTGTTCATAATATTTTTGATGCAGTGCCAACTCGAACGATCATTGTGGAGCCAGCATGACTGTCGAATTACGTGCAGAGGAATAGTTGTTATTTAGCTTACGAAATGAATGTGGAGCAAGTTTGTGGATAGCAATGAATCCGATTCACCAGCTGTTCGTATGATTAGCTGAATCGTGACGATTTACCGAGTAAAAGCTCCCCGAAATCATGTAACCACGAAATAGCGCTTTATCTCTGCCAGCCGGAAGCAATCGGTAATCGACGGTCTTTACCGAACGCAAGTCCCGTGATCTTCACACCCGGAGGCGACTGTCGACGCTTGTACTCGTTGATGTCTATTAGCCGAACAATGCGTCGTATGACTGCCTCGCTTGCGCCAGCGCTACCAAGAACCTGCTCTTTTTGAATAATGAGATCTGGCGACATCCGTTCTTCGATGTACATGTGAATAACTCGGTCGAGTTGATCGTAAGGTGGCAACGAGTCCTCATCCAACTGGTCCGGTCGAAGTTCGGCACTCGGGGGCTTTTCGATTATGGCAGCAGGTATCGGCGAACCCGGGCCCCGCTTATTCCGATGATCGCAAAGTTCGTACACCAAGGTCTTAGGCACGTCCTTGATCACTGCGTAGGCTCCGGCCATATCGCCATAGAGAGTCGCGTATCCGGTGGCCATCTCCGATTTGTTTCCGGTAGTAAGAACCAGCCAGCCGAACTTGTTGGCGATCGACATCATCAGGTTGCCGCGAACGCGCGCCTGGGTGTTTTCTTCAGAGAGTCCCGGGTCTGTCCCTTCAAATGTCTCGCTGAGCATTTCTTCAAACGCGGAATGTCCCGGTTCGATCGGGATTTTCCACAGCTCGACCCCGAGCCTGGAACACAGATCCTCTGCATCAGTGATACTTCCCTCCGACGAGTATCTAGAGGGGAGTGCTACACCAACGACATTTTCTGCACCGATGGCGTCGGCAGCAATTGCAGTGACAATCGCGGAGTCGATACCGCCTGAAACAGCGATTGCGACTTTCTGGAATCCGGTTTTTCTCAGGTAATCGCGTGTGCCCAACACCAGTGCCCGGTAAACAGCATCCAGTCGATCCAGGCTGCGAATTGAAAGTTCCTGGAGTTTGGGGTGGTTTTTAGGAGCTGTTGCAGGGATTTCTATAAACGTGGATGGGCCGATCTGGTCGAGCTCAGTTTGCAAAATGGCAGTTGACTGATGTTGCAGCCGTAATTCATCGAGAGACCCTGCATCTATATCTGCGACTAGAAGCGACTCCTCGAACCGAGCAGCGGTGCCGAGCAACTCGCCATGGGGGCCAGCAATCATGCTCCCGCCGTCGAACACAAGTTCGTCCTGACCGCCAACCTGGTTCGTGTAAAGCGTGTAGACGCGGTTCCGCCGTGATAGATCGGTAACGACATCGACCCGGTGGCCCTGTTTACCCGATTCATACGGCGACGAATTAATATTGATGAGAATCTGGGCTCCGGCTGCGCACTGCACTTCCGAAGGGCCTACCTGCTCCCAGATATCTTCACAAATATTGATACCAACCTTGATTCCGCGAATCGAAATAACAGGGCATTCGTTGCCGGGGGTGAAGTATCGCCTCTCATCGAAGACACCGTAGTTGGGCAGGTGAATCTTTCGATAGATTGCGACGATCTTTCGATTGTGAATTACCGCCGCCGCGTTGAAAAGTTTTGTACCTTCGTCATCAGAATCAACAAAACCAACCACCGCGACAATGTTGCCAACGTCTGAAGCGATGCGATTTAGCGCTGCCTTGTTCGCGTCAATAAAATTCTTGTAGAGAACAAGATCTTCTGGCGGATAACCGGTGATCGTCAACTCTGGGAAGGCGACAAGATCTGCACCCTGTTCTTCCGCAAGACCGATCCACTTTTCGATCAGCCTCGCGTTGCCATCGATGTCACCGACGGTGGTATTTATCTGTGCAGCCGCGACTCGAAGAATACCGTTCGAACCCGAACTGCCGTTATCGGAAGTCATAATGATTCGATTCTATAGGCGCTCTTAGTCGCTGTTACTTCCCGCTCGAGCCATTATCGGAGGTCGAGCGTAGCCGGTTACGGTTGGCAAGCGTGATGCACCGGTCAAGAAAATGTCGATCTGGCGAGCAGCCCGACGCCCGCTGGCGATAGCGTGAACTACAAGTGACTGACCCCGCTGCATGTCTCCGCAAGCAAAGACTTTATCGAGGTTGGTGCGCATGCTGCCATCAGCCGCAACGTTCCCGCGCGAGTCGTAGTCAACGCCGAGTGCATCGAGTAATCCTTCGTGCTGTGGCTGAACGAATCCCATTGCAAGAAAAACAGCATCGGCCTCAATAACGAACTCGGTGCCCGGAATCTCTTTCATATCGAATCGGCCAGTCTCTTCGTCCTTGACCCACTCAACCCGTGCACACTCCAGGTGTTTCAGGTTGCCTTCGTCGTCACCAACAAATCGCTTTGTAAGCACGTTGAAGTCCCTGTCCCCACCCTCTTCGTGAGCACTCGACGTCCGGAAGATCGTCGGCCACTGCGGCCATGGGTTGGTGTCTATTCGGGTCTCGGACGGCCGATGCATGATCTCCATCTGAATGATGTTGCTCGCACCCTGCCTGTGTGAAGTGCCAAGGCAGTCGGCGCCAGTATCACCACCGCCGATGATGACAACTTTCTTGTTGACCACATCGATGTTTTCTTCGGGTGGGAACTCCTGGCCACGTAGCTTTAGGTTTTGCTGGGTCAGGAACTCCAGAGCGAAATAAACACCCTTGAGATCGCGCCCTTCAACCGGAAGATCACGCGGGATGGTTGAACCACCGGAAAGACAGATAGCGTCGTAGCGTTCGAGAAGTTGATCGTGCGTAACGTCGACACCAACGTTAACGCCCACACGGAACCTAACGCCCTCGCTTCGCAACTGGTTAACACGTCGCTCTACAACATGTTTCTCGAGTTTGAACTCGGGAATTCCCAGCGCCAGAAGCCCGCCGATGTACTCGTCACGCTCATAAACCGTAACGGTGTGACCGGCTCGGGCAAGCTGCTGGGCGGCTGCAAGTCCGGCAGGACCCGATCCAACAACGGCCACTTTCTGGCCCGTCTTGTTGGTCGAAGGTTGTGGCTTGATCCAGCCCTCATCCCAGCCGCGATCGACAATTGCCTTCTCGATCATTTCGATCGTCACCGGGTCAGAGTTGACCGAAAGCGTGCATGACGTTTCGCACGGTGCAGGGCAGATACGCCCTGTGAACTCAGGGAAGTTGTTTGTTGCATGCAGGCGTTCGAGCGCCTCTTCCCAGTTGCCGTGATAGATGAAATCGTTGAACTCGGGAATCAGATTCCCAAGCGGGCAACCGCTGTTGCAAAACGGAACACCGCAATCCATGCAGCGGCTTGCCTGACGACGGGCCTCGGTGTCTTCCCATTCGAGATAGACCTCCTGCCAGTCGTTGATTCGATCGGTTTTATCGCGCCGTGAGGGAGTACGACGCATCGCCTCCATGAATCCAGTTATTTTACCCACGGCTACCGATCCCTTCCTTAGTACTGTTGCTTTCAGAGGTCGCAGCCCGTCCACGAAGAATACGTGCGTAGTCTCTTGGGAACACCTTCTTAAATTTCTTCACCGACTCTGCCCAATCGGCCAGAAGCTCGGTTCCAACCTTGCTACCGGTGTGCTCCACGTGCTTCTCGATCATTCCTTTAAGTTCTCGGTCGTCGTCGGAATCCGTAACAACGTCCAACAGGTCGGCGATCGTGTTGTTGAACTTGCCCTCGAACGATCCGTCAGGGTCGATAACGTATGCCACGCCACCGCTCATACCAGCGCCGAAGTTACGTCCGGCAGGGCCGAGAATGGCTACTCGACCACCGGTCATGTACTCGCAACCGTGGTCGCCGATACCTTCAACAACCGCGATGGCGGCAGAGTTGCGAACGGCGAACCGTTCACCAGCAAGACCATTCACATAGGCCTCACCGCCAGTCGAGCCGTAAAGTGCGACGTTCCCGATGATGATGTTGTCTTTCGCCTCGTAAGAACTATTTTCAGGTGGCGTAATCACAAGGCGACCACCAGAAAGACCCTTCCCGAAGTAGTCGTTTGCGTCACCCTCAACTTTGAGAGTGACACCCTTAACCGACCACGCACCGAAACTCTGACCTGCAGAGCCCCTGAACGTGAAGTTGATCGAACCGTCTGGCAGTCCGTCCTCGCCGGTCTTTTTGGCGATGACCCCACTCAGAGTTGCGCCAACCGTTCGATTGATGTTGGTTATAGGCAGTGTTTCTGAAACCTGCTTGCCATCGTTAATTGCAGGTCCCGCCAGCTCGATCAACTTATTATCCAGCGCTTCATCCAACCCGTGATCCTGCAGAATCTGCTGGTAGGGGTGGTCGTTCGGCAGAACATCTGGCTTCATCAGAATTGGCGACAGGTCGAGCGTCTTGCCCTTCCAGTGCTCGATATCGTCACGGGCCTTGAGCTTGTCGACCCGGCCGATCATTTCGTTGACCGTTCGGAAACCCATCTTCGCCATGAGTTCTCGCAAGCCCTCGGCGAGGAACATGAAGTAGTTGACCACAGCATCGGGTGTGCCAGTGAACTTCTTGCGAAGCTCAGGGTCCTGCGTCGCCACTCCAACCGAGCATGTGTTCAGGTGGCACTTGCGAAGCATGATGCAACCCATTGAAATAAGCGCACCGGTAGCGATGCCCCATTCCTCAGCGCCCAACAGCGCCCCGACGAGAACATCGAGAGATGTCTTCATCTGGCCATCGGTCTGAACAGTAATTCGATCGCGTAATCCGTTAGCAACCAGCACCTGCTGGGTTTCAGCAAGTCCAAGCTCCCATGGAAGCCCTGCATGGCGAATCGAACTCAAAGGAGAAGCTCCGGTACCACCCGAGTCACCCGAAATAAGAACGACGTCGCCCTTGCCTTTGGCAACACCGGCCGCAATGATCCCAACTCCTGCAACCGAAACGAGCTTAACGTGGATACGAGAATCGGGGTTCACGTTTTTGAGATCGTGAATCAGCTGAGCCAGATCTTCAATCGAGTAGATGTCGTGGTGGGGCGGAGGTGAAATCAGCTCCACTCCCGGCGTTGTCTTCCTTATATAGGCGATGTAATCCGAGATTTTGCGACCCGGAATCTCGCCACCCTCACCCGGCTTCGCTCCCTGCGCCATCTTGATCTGCAGGTCCTTCGCGTTGGTCAGGTAGTTGGTTGTGACACCGAACCGTCCTGAAGCGACTTGCTTGACCGCGCTCGAGCGCGAGTCACCGTTGTCATCCAGAGTGAATCGTTCTGGGTCCTCGCCGCCCTCACCAGTATTAGAGCGGGCGTTAATTCGGTTGGTGGCAACAGCGAGGGTTTCGTGTGCCTCACGGCTGATAGAACCAAGCGAAATTGCTCCGGTAGCGAATCGCTCTACGATGCTCGATGCGGGCTCAACGTCGTCGATCGAAATCTCGTCACCGAAAACCGGCTCCAACATGTTCCGGATCGTGATGTGTTGGTTGCCTTCCTCGTTCGAGGCAGCTTCGAACTGCTTGAACACATCGTGGTCATTACGTGTGACCGCATCCTGTAGAAACGAGATCGTATCCGGGTTCCACATGTGGCGTTCACCCGTGGATCGCCACAGGTACAGACCACCAAGATCGAGCTTGAGGTTCGACGGAATGTTGTCGGGCGCGTATGCCTGCGAATGCATGGCAAGGACGTCGAGCGCAATTTCTTTGGTGCCAATTCCACTTATTCGTGAAACGGTCCATGTGAAGTACTCGTTCACAAGATCTTTAGATAGACCAAGTGCCTCGAACACCTGTGCACCAACGTAACCCTGAAGGGTTGATATACCCATCTTGGCCATCGTCTTCACAACACCCTCTTCGATAGCCTCTTGGAAGTTCTCCTCGGCCGTGTCCTGACTTGGGATCTTCTCCTCGGCGGTCGGACGTAATCGAAGTCCAGCGATAGTCTCGAAAGCCAGATACGGGTTGATCGCAGAAGCGCCGTAGCCGAACAGAGTTGCGAAGTGGTGAACCTCACGAGGTTCACCGGACTCGACGATGATGTCGGCCTGTGCGCGGTTTCGTTCTCGTATCAAATGGTGGTGAACAGCACTTGTCGCAAGCAATGACGGAACATGTGCGTTCTCACTGTCGACACCGCGGTCAGAAAGAATGATCAGCGTGTAATCATCTTCGATAGCCTTGCTTGCCTCTGCCCTGATCCGCACCAGAGCCGCATCCAGCGCCTCCGCTCCACCGGCAGTCGGGAACAGTGTTGAAATTGTTTTTGCCTTCACACCCGGCACTGTCGAAGTCTTAATCTTCGCCAACTCTGAGTTCCTGAGAATCGGGTGGTCGATTCTCAGCGTGCGGCAATGCAGCGGCGTTGTCTCAAAGATGTTTGGTCGACGACCCACCGGTACTGCCCGCTGGGTGATCAACTTTTCTCGTATCGCATCCAGCGGCGGGTTCGACACCTGGGCGAACGCCTGTTTGAAGTAGGCGAACAGATTCTGCGGCTTGTCGGAAAGCACTGCGAGCGGCGCGTCGTTACCCATCGAACCCTGCGGCTGATGCCCGGTGATTGCCATCGGGCGAATCAGCAGGTGGAGGTCTTCGCGCGTGTACCCGAAGGCCATCTGACGGCTGATGAGAGTATCGATATCGGGTTCCGGGTAGCTATCAGCTTCTGGGAGAGACTCGATGGTAGCGCGGTTTTCCTCAAGCCATTTTCCGTACGGATTCTGAGATGCGATCCGTTCGATCACATCATCAGGTTCGACGATTCGCTTTTGCTTGAAATCGATCAGGAACATCCGGCCCGGCTCAAGGCGCGAGCGGTACTTGATGCGATCGGGATCGATGTTCAAAACACCGGTCTCCGATGCCATCACCAGCAAATCGTCATTGGTAACCCAGTATCGGAACGGGCGTAAGCCATTTCGGTCGAGTACGGCACCAACGGCATCGCCATCGGTAAACACGATCATCGCAGGACCATCCCACGGCTCCATTACGCTGCCGTGGTATTCGTAGAAATCTTTGACCCTTTGGGGCATCGACTCGTGGCCGTACCAGGCTGCCGGCATGAGCATCGCTGCGGTGTGCTCGACGGATCGACCCGTCATGCGAAGCAGCTCGAACACGTTGTCGAGAGATGCGGTGTCTGACGCATCGTCTGATTCACAGATCGGCGTCAACTGGTCGATCTTGTCGCCAAAGAATGGAGAGCTTAAGGTGCGTTCTCTCGCCTGCATCCAGTTTCGGTTACCCCGAACGGTGTTGATTTCGCCGTTGTGCGCAAGCATCCGATAAGGATGAGCGAGCTTCCATGAGCCAAGAGTGTTGGTCGAGAAGCGGGAGTGAACAAGGCCAAAGGCGCTGATCATCGTCTCATCAGCAAGATCGTGATAGAAGCGACCCAACTGATCGACGAGCAGCATTCCCTTGTAGATCAGGGTGCGTGACGACCATGAGCAGACATAAAACTCTCGTAGGAGGGTCTTGTGAATCTCGGGATCAGACTCACCATCGACGAAATTCTTCTCGGTCGATTTCCTGGCAAGATACAAAACCCGTTCCAGATCATCTTCTTCGACACCGTCTGGGGCGGAAACAAAAAGCTGGGCGATCTTCGGCATGATCGTTCGAGCGGTTATACCGATAGCATCTGGATCGACCGGCACATCACGCCATCCGAGAACCGTCATACCGTTCTCAGTTGCGGATAACTCCAGCGCCGTGCGTGCCGCAGTATTCAGGCCATCTTCAACTGGTAGGAAGCACATCGCAACGCCGTATCGACGTTCGTCGGGAAGTTCAATACCTTCTTCTTTAGCGACCTTGCGCATGAACGCATCGGGCATCTGAATCGTGATACCTGCACCATCACCGGTCAGAGGATCGGCTCCGGACGCGCCTCGATGGCCGAGATTGACCAGCACTTCGAGTGCCTGATCGATAATCTCGTGCGAACGCTTACCAGCGATATTGGCAACCATGCCCACACCACACGCATCGCGCTCCAACTCGGGAACGTACAACCCGCGTTCTGCAATGTCAGTGAAATCTGGTAGTACAAATTCCGACTGTTCGCTGTTTTTGCGACTTTGCGAAACAAAGGGCTGCGAATCAAAGGTATTCCGGACTTCGGTCATGCTTCTCCTAGATTGAAGATCAAGTACTTCCCAATTAGCCAGTTGGGCGTATCTGGTTTACAGATGCCTGTACCTGGCTAATTCGTAATCGGTAACAGTGTTGCTGAACTCTTCCCATTCGAGCCGTTTGTTGGCGAGAAAATTCGCCTTCACGGTCGATCCGAGAGCCGTCTCGAGTAACTCGCTGTTTTCGGCAAGGCGAATAGCCTCGTCAAGCGTTCGAGGTAGTCGAGCAACTCCATGCTTATCAAGCTCCGACTCAGACATTCTGTAAACGTCGTCATCAAGAGGCTCTGGAAGTGTCAGTTTCTTATCGATGCCATCAAGGCCTGCTGCAAGTAGGACCGAGAATAGTAAATAGGGATTGGCTGCGGGATCGGGAGCGCGGTATTCGACACGAACGCTCTCTTCACGACCGGGTCGATACGACGGCACCCGTATCAGGTCGCCGAAATTGCCTTTTGTCCAGGAAGCAAAAACAGGAGCTTCCAGTCCGGGTATCAACCGCTTGTACGAGTTGATCCACTGGTTCGTCACAACGCAAATGTCCGCCGCATGGCGCATTAGACCGGCAATGAACTGTCGTCCAGTCTCGGAGAGATGCCTGTCAGCGTCGGCATCGAAGAATGCGTTGTCATCGCCTCTGAACAGCGACATGTGAGTGTGCATGCCTGAACCGTGTCGATCTCCGAACGGTCGGGGCATAAAAGTTGCGTGGGCGCCGGTCGGAGCTGCGATCTCCTTGGCGATAACTTTGAACGTGATGATCGAATCGGCCATCGTCAGCGCGTTTGTGTGGCGCAAGTCGATCTCATGCTGGCCATCGCCAACTTCGTGGTGACTGTGTTTTACCGGGATACCCATCTGCTCAAGGGTCAGAACCGTGTCACGCCGCAAATCGGCACCGGTGCCATCGATAGAAGTCTGATCGAAGTAACCGCTCCTGTTCGCGTTGTCATCTCCATCAGAAACACCGGTGTCGTAGTAGTACTCGATCTCGGGAGCCACGTAGAACGTCAGCCCCATCTCAGAGGCTCGAACGAGGTTTCGGCGCAGAACCTGTCGCCCATCTGCCTCCGATGGCTCGCCCGTAGGGGTTTCTATGTCGCAGAACATTCTTGCAACAGCATCTTTGCTGGGGCGCCACGGCAGAACCTGGAAGGTCGATGGATCGGGCATGGCGATCATGTCCGACTCGTCGGCGCGAGTCAGTCCCTCGATCGACGCTCCATCAAAACTTGCACCACCCCGGAGAACCCCTTCGAGCTCATCAACGGTTATGGCGAAACCCTTCAATGTACCCAGAATATCTGTGAACCACAGCCGAATGAACTTCACATCGTGCTCGCGCGCCGAGAACAAAACGTACTTAATCGCCTCTTCATCTACTCTCGGTCGCTGGTTTTCTGGTGTGTTTGTCATGGACTGAACGTACTGGTGACCATCTATGGTCCAAACCGTGTAAAAGGCTCGAACAAAATATAGCGGACTACTTATATAGCTCTCGTACGCGCGCTGTGCACGCGCTTCCTGTTAATTAACGAAATGTTTCGATTTGAAATAATTTACTTACATCTATCTACGAAGAACCCCCCGGAGACCGGAACCTGTACCCAACGTTCCACTGTGTTTCGATGAAGTGATACGTCACGTCATCGATCTTGCTTCGAAGCCGCCGAACGTGTACATCGACAGTTCGAGTTCCACCAAAGTAGTCATATTCCCAAACGCTGCGAAGTAACGCTTCACGGCTGAACACCCGCCCCGGATTCGAAGCCAGGTACCTCAGAAGTTCGTATTCCTTATAAGTAAGGTCAACCTTGCGTCCTTTAAGAGTGACCTCGTAGCGATCAGTGTCGATCACTAGCTCACCGTGAATAATCGTGTTTGAAGTCTCAGTCGTGGTATTTCTAGACATAGCCAAACTCAGGCGGATTCCAACCTCTTCTGGGGTGCACGGTAGGAAGCAGACCTCGATTTCTTCTCGACCTGCGCTAATTCCATCCAACGACACCACAGGCTGTATAACCACAACCGGAACTCCGGCATCCGCAGCGGCGTGCACAATGCCCGAAGGACCTGCAAGACCCGTACCAGCACCCCACACAAGAGCGCCATCAACACTGGAAGCGAGCTCATCTTTGCTAGCGCCAGAAGTGAATTTCACCAGATCCAGCGAAGGATCAAGCGCGCTGAGACCCGCCGCAAGGCGTTCAGACTCTGAATCAGCAAACCCCAAAAGGGCTATAGAACTCACTTGATAACACCCGGATTCAGTTGCATGCCCAGTTGGAAAGAGGGGCACGCGCTGGTTTACGTACGCACGCGCGTGTCGTTCATTCAGCGGTGTGCGCATTGGCGAAGCATCCAAGGGTATTAGTTTGTGGTGAATTTCACAACCTAATGAATGTGAATGACACTAAGGAGTGTCGAAATCCGTAAAAGAACTTAAATTCTCGTTGACTTGCTAACACAGTCGTTCGTATACTTACCCTTTGTGGCCTGATCGAAATCGATTGGGTTCACCTTCTTGTGATCTATTTTCTGGACTATATTTTGCCCACGGTCAACCAACTGGTGCGTAACGCGCGTAAAAAGAAAAAGCGTAAACCAAAAACGCCTGCGCTTCGCGTTGCATTTAACTCATTCACGAGTCAGCAAGTAGAGCTGAAAAAGGGAAGCCCGCAGAAACGCGGTGTCTGCCTTCAGGTTCGAACGATGACCCCGAAGAAGCCGAACTCGGCTCTTCGTAAGGTAGCTCGTGTTCGTCTTAGTAACGGTATGGAGGTTACGGCTTACATCCCAGGTGAAGGTCATAACCTGCAGGAACACTCGGTTGTCCTGCTCAGAGGTGGCAAGGTTCCAGATCTGCCAGGTGTTCGATACCACATTGTTCGTGGGACTCTCGACACATCGGGCGTAGAAGATCGAAAACGTGGCCGTAGTAAGTACGGCACGGCAAAGAGTTAGTCACTAAAAATCTCTGTCAAAAACGACCGCCTGCCCAAAACAGAACGCATCGGGTAGGCGGCTTAGTTTGGCAGAGACATTTTTTGAACAGTAAGCGATAACGAAGGTAAATACATGGCACGTAGGCGCCGCGCTCAGCGTAGGCAAATAGCTCCAGATCCTCTTTACGGGAGTGTTGAGCTCACCCGATTTATTAACCGCCTGATGATTGGTGGTAAGAAGTCGGTTGCACAAAAAGCTATGTATGACGCCCTCGAGAAGCTCGAAAAAGAAACTGATAGGCCCGGCCTTGAAGTGTTCGAACAGGCAGTACGTAACGCAATGCCAGCACTGGAAGTAAAGCCCCGCCGAGTAGGTGGAGCAACTTACCAGGTGCCGGTTGAAGTGCGTCCCGAACGTCGGGGTGCGCTTGCGCAGCGATGGCTGATAATAGCTGCGCGTGAGCGATCAGGTAGCCCAATAGCCGATCGGCTGTACACGGAACTACTGGAAGCTTCTCGTGGAAGTGGCGTCGCTGTAAGGCGTCGCGAAGATCTTCACAGGATGGCGGAGGCCAACCGGGCTTTTGTCCACTACCGCTGGTAGGAACCGGCATAACTAAATCAGCCGCAAAACCGCTCCGATGATCTATTCACGGGGACGGAATGAATGGCAACAATGATGACTACAACATCCGCAAAAAAAACCGACCTTAGAAAAGTTCGGAATATAGGCTTCATCGCCCACATCGACGCTGGTAAGACCACCGTGACAGAGCGCGTGCTCTTTTTCACAGGTGAGACTTACAAGATCGGCAACATCGATGAAGGCACAACCGTTATGGACTTCATGTCCCTTGAACGGGAACGTGGAATTACCATCGGTTCAGCAGCGACCAATGCCCAGTGGGATGGTCACCAAATCAACATTATCGACACCCCGGGTCACGTTGACTTCACTGCTGAAGTAGAACGTTCCCTCCGAGTGCTCGACGGTGGCGTAGTTGTTCTCGAATCCGTCTCAGGTGTACAGCCCCAGTCAGAAACAGTCTGGCGCCAGGCCGATACTTACAACGTTCCTCGCATGATCTTTGTAAACAAGATGGACCGGCTCGGAGCTGATTTCAAATACGCTGTCCAGACCGTTCATGACCGCCTGGGTGCGAACGCTGTTCCGATTCAGATTCCCATGGGTGCCGAATCGGAATTTGTCGGCCTAATCGACCTTGTAGATCAAAAGGCTTACTTCTATGGAGAGGCGGAAGCTGTTGAGCACACGCTCATTGATATTCCTGCCGAATACGTTGATGTCGCTGAAGAAGCACGACAGCATCTAATCGAAAAAGTCGCCGAGACTGATGACGGCCTAATGGAGAAGTTCCTCGAAGAAGAGGAAGTTACCACCGAAGAGCTCAAGGTAGCACTTCGAAGGGCGACCATCGCTCTCAAAATATTCCCGGTATGTGTAGGATCTGCACTCAAGCACCGCGGTGTTCACCCGCTGCTCGACGCAGTTATCAACTACCTTCCTTCACCGCTCGACATCGACGCCATCAAGGGTGTAGATCCCGCAGATGAGTCGATCCAGCTCGAGCGACAGCCTTCAGTTGACGACCCAATGTCGGCTCTCGCATTCAAGGTTGTAACCGACCCGCACGTTGGTCGACTCGTCTACCTCCGTGTCTACTCGGGAATTCTTGAATCCGGTGTAAACATCTACAACTCGACCATACGTTCGAAAGAACGAATCGGTCGACTCATGGTCATGCATGCCGATTCTCGCGAAGAGAAGAAGTTCGCAGGTCCAGGTGAAATCGTTGCTGCTATCGGTCTTAAAGACACAATCACCGGTCACACGCTGTGCCCGCAGAACGAGCAGATTTCACTCGAGAAGATTACGTTCCCAGATCCGGTACTTTCTGTCGCAGTAGAGCCCAAGACTCGAACCGACCAGGAAAAAATGTCGACCGCATTGGTTCGACTTGCTGATGAAGACCCGACACTTGTCGTTTCTAGCGATGAGGAAAGCGGTCAGGTCATACTCGCCGGAATGGGTGAACTCCACCTCGACGTTATCGTCGAACGAATGCGACGAGAGTTCAATGTTGAAGCAACGGTCGGCGCTCCCCGAGTTGCCTACCGAGAAACCGTTACCAGGGCAGCTACTGCCCAAGGTAAGTTGGTCAAGCAGACTGGTGGTCACGGACAGTTCGGTGACTGCACACTTCGCCTTGAGCCGCTGGAACCGGGTAGTGGTCTGCTGTTTGAATCTGAAATTACTGGTTCTACCCTCCCTCGTGAATACTTCAGGCCAATCGAACAGGGCTTCCGTGAAGCTGCCCGTGCTGGCGTTATCGCTGGCTACCCGGTTGTCGACATGAAGGCAGTTCTCGTAGATGGTTCGTACCACGAAGTTGACTCTTCAGAAATGGCTTTCAAAGTGGCTGCGTCAATGGCGTTCAAGTCCGCAATGAACAAGGGCAAGCCCGCCCTTCTTGAGCCGATTATGAAGATTGAAGTTGTTACTCCTTCTGAATTCCTTGGCGATGTGCTTGGTGACTTAAACTCCAGGCGCTCTCAGGTTCAGAACATGGAATCCCGTGGCGAAGCGCAGGCAATTGTTGCGTTTATCCCGCTTGCGGAAACCTTCCAGTACGCAACGCACGTTCGCTCAATCACCACCGGTAGAGCCAGCTTCTCAATGGAGCTGGACCACTATTCGGCAGTGCCCAAGAACGTTGCAGAGAAAGTGACAGGAAACTAAGGAATGCCCGGACAGAAAATTCGAATCATCCTAAAGGCGTTCGATCACCGACTACTCGACATCTCGGCTCAGCAGATTATGGAAACTGCCGAGCGCACAGGTGCCCAGACTGCAGGACCTGTTCCTTTGCCAACAGCAAAGCGCATGTTCACGGTGATTCGAGGCCCTCACGTACATAAAGACTCTCGCGAGTACTTCGAGTTGCGCGTTCACAAACGCCTTATCGACATTCTTGAGCCAAGCTCAAAGACTATCGATTCGCTGACGCGACTCAACGTTCCCGCCGGTGTTGATATCGCAATCAAGCTCTAGAGCAAGCAAACGAAAATGACTATCACTGGACTTCTCGGTCGAAAGATCGGAATGACAACCTACTACCACGACAACGGAACCGCAGAATCGGTTACGGCGGTCGAGGTTGGGCCGTGTGTCGTCACTCAGGTGAAGACGGACGCTCGAGACGGCTACGAAGCCGTTCAGATTGGATTCCTAACAGCTAGCAAGCTGAATCAGGCCGAGGCCGGGCATCAGGCCCGTTCAGGCGGCAAGTTCGTTCACCTTCAGGAATTCAGCGTGGATGACCTCGCAGAGTTCGAAGTTGGGCAGGAACTGAAAGCCGACGTATTTGAAGTTGGAGAATCGATCCAGGTGATCGGTACTTCCAAAGGTAAAGGGTTCGCCGGTGTAGTACGCCGATGGAACTTTGCCGGTGGCCCCAAGACTCACGGTCAGTCCGACCGTCACCGATCCCCAGGATCGATTGGCGCAGGCTCCTCACCGGGTCGCGTATGGCCGGGAACTCGAATGGGTGGACACTACGGTGTCGACCGAAAAACGGTTTCAGGCTTGAGGGTCGTAGCAGCTGACGTCGAGAAGAACGTTCTGCTGGTTCGTGGTTCCATTCCCGGAGCCAAAAACGGCATCGTCCGAATCGAGAGACAGAGCAAGTAATGGATCTGCAAGTAAAAGACAACAAGGGCAAAATCGTTGGAACAGTCGCTGCAAGCGATGATGTTTGGCGCGCCGAAAGCAATGACGCTCTCCTGCATCAGGTCGTAGTGGCCCAGCAGGCGAACAAGCGTCGCGGAACTCAAGACACTCAGCAACGCGGCGATGTGAGCTACTCAACGAGGAAGATTCGTCCCCAGAAGGGAACTGGTCAGGCTCGACAGGGTAGCCGGCGCTCTCCACTGCTAAAGGGTGGTGGTGTAGCCCACGGGCCGCACCCACGCAGCTATCGTCAGCGCCTTCCTAAGAAGATGCGGCGACAGGCACTCCGAATCGCTCTCTCTGAGAAGATTCGTGACGAGAGTGTAACCGTTCTCGATGCATTGAAACTCGATGCACCGAAGAGCAGCACAATTCGTGACATCGTTTCGGCGTTCGAACTCAAGGGCCGAACACTAATCGTTACAGGTTCGACTGACCAGAACGTGGTCAAGTCGGCAAACAACATTCCAGGAGTCGAGGTGCAGAGCGCTGCCCTGATGAACCCGCTGGAAACCACAAGCGTTCCAAACCTGATCATCACACAGGAAGCTCTGGAGGCTATCAATAGTCTCTGGGGAGCTGACGGAGGCAAAGAGTAATGAGCCTCGCGAACGTTCTGCGACGACCAATCGTCACCGAGAAGAGCACTCTTCTTGGCGAGATGGGCCGATATGTATTTGAAGTCGATCGGGCCGCAAGCAAGCACGATATTGCAAAAGCAGTCGAATGGGCCTTCGATGTCAAAGTGGTCAAAGTGAACACCATGACTATGCCCGGCAAGCTCAAGCGATACGGTCAGCGACCGTCGAAGCGGCCTGACTGGAAAAAGGCCATCGTTTCACTCCAGGCCGGCGACACTATTCAGCTGTTTGAGGGGGCATAAATAATGGGACTTAAAGAATATAAGCCCACGTCTCCGGGTCGTCGCGATACAGTCGCTGACGACTACAAAGACATCACGACTAACAAACCAGAAAAGTCGTTGCTCGGAATAATCAAAAAAACCGGTGGTCGAAACAACCGCGGTCGAGTAACAGTTCGACACCGTGGTGGTGGACACAAACGCCGTTACAGAATTATCGATTTCAAACGCGATAAAACTGGTGCGGCGACAGTAATGTCGATTGAGTACGATCCAAACCGAACGGCAAGGATCGCCCTCGTACTATTCGAAGACGGAATGAAGCGCTACATCGTTGCACCTAGCGGCGTAAAGGTTGGCGACATCGTAGAGAGTGGTGACAACGTTGCTGTAACGACAGGTAACACGCGTTCACTAGGATCACTTCCAACTGGTACGCAGGTTCACAATATTGAAGTTACTCCTGGTAATGGTGGCCAGATGGTGAAGAGCGCCGGTGCGGTTGCTCAGGTCATGGCACACGAATCGGGATACACACTCGTACGATTACCGTCGGGCGAGATGCGAAGGCTGCTGAGCGGATGTTCAGCAACCGTGGGCCAGGTTTCAAACCTGGACCACAAGAACGAAAAACTTGGTAAAGCAGGTCGGAACCGTCACCGCGGTCGCCGCCCAACCGTTCGAGGTTCAGTAATGAGCCCGGCAGCTCACCCGCATGGTGGTGGTGAAGGACGTTCCGGTATCGGAATGCCTGGACCTAAGACTCCTTGGGGTAAGCCAGCCCTTGGTGTGCGCACGCGCCGAAACAACCGCACGAATAAATTTATCCTGAGGCGGAGGTATGACCGCTAAAAAAGCGGTTATTCGAGACTAAATACAGATGTCAAGGTCAATCAAAAAAGGTCCATACGTAGACCCAAAGCTGATGAAGAAGGTCGCTGCGATCCAGGCCGCAGGTTCACGTAACGTGATCCGAACTTGGGCGCGTGCCTCAATGATCATGCCCGAAATGGTTGGTCTAACTATTGCTGTTCACGATGGTCGTAGGTTTATCCCGGTCTTGATCACAGAAAACATGGTTGGCCACAGACTCGGTGAATTCGCACCGACGAGAACCTTCCGCGGTCATCAAGGCCGTTCTGATAGGACGACGGGTTAGTTATGGCGATAGCAAGAACAAAAAACGTAGGTATTTCCGATTACAAGCTGCGGCTCGTAATAGATCAGATTCGTGGAAAGATGGTTCTCGACGCATTTCCGATGCTTCGGTTCATGACCAGCCCTGCCGCTGCTGAAATATTGAAGATTCTCAAGGCTGCTACGGCAAACGCTGAGAACAACGATCTACAGTCACGCGATGAGTTGAAAATCGTTCGAATCACCGCCGATAAGGCAACCTGGGTGCGACGATTCAGGCCGAAGGCAAGAGGACGCGTTGGTGCGTTCGACAGGCCGACGTCTCACATAACCATTGAAGTTGACGAGGTAAGGGTCTAGATATGGGTCAAAAAACACACCCGATCGGGTTCCGACTCGGCGGCGTACA
>Ga0209403_10001087_pt1 | contig 36551 bp, 35 predicted proteins | sample ArcticOcean_MG_C_8_FD_187440 | JGI IMG/M metagenome (GOLD analysis project Ga0209403, IMG submission 187440) | Marine microbial communities from western Arctic Ocean - ArcticOcean_MG_CB11_86 (SPAdes) (version 2) | ecosystem: Environmental > Aquatic > Marine > Oceanic | place: Arctic Ocean...
TGCGCCGCAAAGGGGCTCGGCGGCACCACGGGGCGGCACCATAGCATTGGCGCTTATCCGGTCAAGGCCCGGGGCGCTTTTGAGCGCTTTTGACGCAGTTTAGAAGCGCTCCGGCGCCCCTAAAACAGCGGGTTCCGGCGCCTTTTCTAGAAACGCAAATACATCTGCTACGCTATTCACTTTGTGGTAGAGGTCATGCGCCTGCGGTGAGGCAAAGCCCTGGGCAACGACCTGATCCACCAATGCCTGCAACGGCGCCCAATAGTCGGCGCAATCAAGAACAATAACCGACTTGTCATGCAGGCCGATCTGCCGCCAAGTCAATATTTCAAAAAATTCATCAAGCGTGCCGAGCCCGCCGGGCAACACGATAAAGCCGTCGGCGCGCTCAAACATGATCTGTTTACGGTGATGCATGCTGTCGACCACGATGGTTTCCGTGAGCCCGCCATGCTGCACTTCGGCGTGCGCCAGATGATCGGGAATAACGCCAATTACCTGCCCCTTGCCCGCCAGCACGGCATCGGCAACTTCCGTCATCAGGCCAATGCCGCCGGCGCCATAGACCAGGGAGATGCCGCGCGCCGCCATTTCCGTGCCCAAATCACGGGCCAGGCTGGCGTAGTGCGTATCTACGCCCTTGTTGGAGCCGCAATAGACGCAAAGCGTTTTGATATGTTTCATAGGTCCGGTCATACAGTGCGTGCGCGCCGGATGCCAGCCACACAATCACAATAAGATGATCACTCAGGCCCGTAACGCCGCTTTACCACAGCTCTTACTGCGGTTAGCGTTGGTCTAACGCGCAATTTGGGGAGGAACGAAATGCTTCGATTTTCAAGAATTGGTCTCGCACTGCTATTTCTCGGCGCTGTTGGCTTTGCTGTCGGTACGCAACCGGCAACAGCCGCCGATGATGCAGCCAATGTCATCAAATATCGCAAACAGGTAATGGTCGCCAATGCCTCGCATATCACCGCTATCTTCAGCGTGCTTAAGGGTGAGACATCTTATAGCGGCCACATTGCTGCCCATGCGCGCGCAATTGCTGCCGGTGGCGCCATGATAGTGGATATTTTCCCAGCGGGGAGCGGTGATGGTACTGCCGCCTTGCCGTCAATTTGGCAGGATTGGCCGAAATTCGAAGCGGCGGCCAAGGCGCTGGAGACGGCGGCGAATGACCTTGCAGTTGCGGCGGACGGCGGTGATATGGCGGCTATCGGTGCGGCAGCCGGCGCGGTTGGCAAAGCCTGTGGCAGTTGTCATGAGCCTTTCCGCAAAAAGAAATAGCGCGCGTTATGTTGCGCGTGGCGGCTTGCCCAAAGCCTGACTTATGAGAATCGGCGGCATCGGAACCCTCCGGCTTCTGTTGACCTCGGTGGGGGTTCTTCTGTTGGCGGCCGCGCCTGGGCGGGCTGAGGCTGAGGCTGAGGGTGCGGCGGATGTTGTGCGCGGCGAATATCTGGTGCGCGCTGCCGGCTGCATCTCCTGCCATACGGATAAGGTGCAAAAGGGCGCCTTTCTGGCCGGTGGGCGGGCCCTGGAGTCGCCCTACGGTACCTTCTATTCAAGCAACATCACACCCGATGCCGAAACCGGAATCGGCGCCTGGAGCGATACAGATTTTATTCATGCGCTGCGGCACGGTGAATCGCCGACGGGGCGAACCTATTATCCGGCCTTCCCCTACGCCTCCTACAGCGCCATGCAGCGCGCGGATATGCTCGATATCAAGGCCTATCTGTTTGCCCAGGCGCCCGTGTATCAGGAGAATCGCGGCCATGAATTACGCTTTCCGTTTTCCTGGCGCTTTTCTATATATCTTTGGCGTTGGCTGTTTTTCTCAGCCACTTCCCCTGATGTCACCAAGAACAGCGAGAGTAGCGCCGCCGAGCGTGGCCGTTATCTTGTCGACGTGCTGGGGCATTGCGCGGAATGTCATACGCCGCGCAATATCGCCGGCGGGCTCAAACGCGGCGCGCCCCTGGCCGGAACGCGTTATGGCCCGAATGGTGGCTCGGTGCCCAATATCACGCCCGATTCGCAAACCGGCATCGGCGATTGGTCAATTGCCGACCTGGTATTCTTCTTTCAGACCGGCCTAAAGCCGGATGGCGATGATGTGCAGGGCCATATGCGCGAGACCATTGAGGATGGATTGCGTCATTTGAGCGTCGAGGATTTGACCGCCATTGCCGTCCATCTCAAAGCGCTACCGCCGATTCGCCGTGCCGTGCGCCCAACGGGACAGCATTCTCCCACCACCCACTATGATGACTGGTAGGGCGGTTGCGCCGCGACGCAGGGCCGGGCACTCCAGGGCCACCTGTTTGATGCCTTGTTGCCCCTGACGCTGGTGGTATAGTCCGATTTTCACGCGACGAATTACGAGGCCCCGTGAAACGTAATCTCAGAGCTCTGTTGCTGGTCGTTTTTGTGGCGATCATCCTTGGCGTTGTACTTGGCGTATTTTTGTCGGGCAGCGACGATGATGAGGATCACGCGCCGGCAACCACGGCATTGAACAAAAGCGACCCGGTGAACAAAAGCGATCCAGCGTCAGTTAAAAAAGCTGTGCCGACACAAAAAGCCACGCCAGCCAAGCAAGAGGGCGCGGCCAAGAAGGTCGAGCCGGTGCGCGTGCCGGAAGATGCAGCTGAACAAGCGCCAAAAACATCTGCAACAGGCTCCTCTCAGGCGGTGGAATCACAAGCGATCCCGCCGAGCTTTGATGTGGTACGCATTTCGCCGAGCGGCCGTGCGGTAATCGCCGGGCGCGCAGAGCCGGGTGCTAAGGTGACGGTGCTGGATGGCGGCATTTCCATTGGCTCGGTCTATGCCGATGAGCGCGGGGAATGGGTGCTGTTACCCGAAGACGCTCTGCCAGCCGGCGATCGCGAGCTTTCTTTAGTGCTGAATACTGCCGATGGCTTGCAGGTGCCGTCCGAGCAGGTTGTTGTGCTGTCGGTTCCCAAGCCGCTGCAAAAACCAATGATCACCACACAACGTGGAAGCGAAGAACAAGCTGGCGAAGCTGCCCTGGATAAATCTGACAGGCCAGACTCAAGCTCTGTGAGCGCAACCAATGAAGGCGTGGTTGCTATATTGGTGGAGCGGGACGGAAATGGCCCAAGTCGCGTTTTACAGAGCCCGGATTTGGCTGGTGAAGGCATTGGCGAGGAATCAGAAGTGACTATTCGCAGTGTCGATTATGACAATGAAGGCGAAATGATCCTGGCCGGACGCACCGAGCCTAACGCCACCGTCAATGTTTATATTGATGAGAAACATGTCGGCAGTGCCAAGGCCGACGAAGACGGCGATTGGCAACTTACCCCGGAAAAAGATGTCGAGCCCGGCCCGCATAAGCTGCGTGTCGATAAGGTGGATGTTGAAGGGGTGGTGCTGGCGCGTATCGAGACGCCGATGAGCCGGGCCGATCCGGAGGAACTACTGCTCGGCGATGCCTTGGTGGTTGTTCAGCCGGGCAATAGCCTGTGGCGTATTGCCCGCCGAGCCTATGGTGGCGGCGCCTATTACACGGAAATTTACGGCGCCAACCGGGGGCAAATACTCGACCCGAATATAATTTTTCCGGGGCAAATATTGGCTTTACCGGCTTTAAACTAGGGCCGCTGTTGCATTGGGCCCGGTGCTGAACTCAGGTCAGTAACAGGCAGATGCGCTGATTAGGCGTCGTGAATAGGCTCGTCGCTACTATTTTCTACCAAAAGATCAAGGTAGGGCGCCAATGTGAGCACCATCATGGCGATATTGGTGACGAAACCCTCCGCTGTAAAATCGCTCATCTCGGGCAGATCGATTGTCTTCGAAAGAACGGCAGTGCTGTCATGCAACACTTCCAATTTGCCGCCAACCGGCGCGTCGGCATCGGAAATGATGGCCGACCATCTGCCGCGCTGATCGGAATTTTCTGCGGTGAAAGGCATTTCGGCGAGCCTGAGGCTGAGCTCAAGCGACAGATGGCCATCTGCCTGATTGACCGTGCCTTCGCAATTGCTGTCGCGCCAGGAAAACCGAAATACCAGAGGGTATTTCGGCTCGCGGTGCAAAATGGCGCCGGACGAATCGATTTCTAGGGAATTCAGCTCAATAGGAGTACTTGGTTCCCCAATGACATCAATCGCGCGCAACATATAGCTAGTCCTTTCCGCTCTCACTTAGCGATGCTCATGCCTGGGACAAACACCAATAGTGGCGGCCCAAATGAACATCTGCAGCGCCATTAAACCCGGTTTAATCTAAATATTTGGTAAATATGGCAACAGTTTTAGGGAACGGTTTTAATCGAGGCGCGCGATCATATAGGTGAGCAGGGAATTGATCTTCGCTTTGTCCTGATCTGACAGACCATGGGTTGCCAATGCATTGACCTCTTGCGCGTAGGGCACCAGTTCTTCGCGCAATTGCTGGCCATGCTCGGTCAGAAAGACATTGATGCGCCGACGGTCGCTTTCATCGCGCACGCGGCGAACGAGGCCATCACGCTCCATCCGGTCAAGAGTGCGCGTGGTTGTCGGTTCTTCAATCTGCACGCGGCGACTGAGCTGCTTTTGGCTCAGGCCGTCCTGATCCCAGAGATAAAGCAGCAACGGCCACTGCCCGGCGCTGACTCCATGCTGAGCGAAGCGCGCCTGTAATGCGCGTGAAAACAGCCGCGCAGCCACATTCACCAATTGGGGGGTACTGTCCTCAATGACGAATGTTGAACTGTTCCCTTCTTCATTGGCGCCGCCGGGATGTCTGCGAGATATTTGATAAGCCACATTAAACCCTTGCCGTGTCTGTCTAAGTTCTGCGTCGAAAGGCGCGGTGAGGCAAAATATCACGCTGCACCATGAAGAAGATAATGGAGTGCCGCCGGGCTTTGGGCAACCCGCGACACATGTTAGGGTGCGCTCCGCAAATTCAGAATCAACCTGTGGAGATTAATTTCGATGGCCATTATCAACACCTGTAAGAAGAAACTGCTCAAGGGCGAGCCGGCGCTTGGCGCTTGGCTTTCCATGGGCAGCCCGATCGCTGCCGAAATTGTCGCCAATGCTGGATATGATGCTGTGATTATGGATCACGAGCATGGCCCAGGTGATTTTCTTAACGCGATTTCCCTTATGCAGGCGTGCGCTGAGGCCGGCCCGACGCCAATGATGCGCGTGCCGTGGAACGATACCGTCTATATCAAACGCGCGCTCGATATCGGTGTGATGGGCATTATCGTGCCTTATGTGCAAAATGCCGATGAGGCGCGCGCTGCCGTTGATGCCTGCCGCTATCCGACCAAGGGCATTCGTGGTGTGGCACCCCATGCAGCGCGTTGCTCGCGCTGGGGCGCGCGCTTGGATGAGTATCGCAAGGCCTGGCCGCAGCAATTGCTCCTCATGGTTCAAATCGAAACCGCAGAAGCGGTCGAAAATATTGAAGAGATCGCCGCGGTCGATGGCGTCGATATGCTCTTCATGGGCCCTGGCGATATAGCTGCCAGCCTCGGCTATGTGATGGACCCGACCCACCCGGACGTCGTCAAATTCCATGAATATACCGACAAAAAATTACGCAAAACCAATAAGCTGCTTGGCACCGTCACGCGGCCTGGGCAGAACACCAATTGGACCTTCGAGCGCGGTTATGATTTCGTTATCTCGGCCAGTGACGCCAAGCTCATAAGCACCGGCGCCGCAGAACAGGTCAGCGCTTTCAACGATAAAACGCCAAAACGCCCGAAGCGCGCCAATGCACCTCACCGCAAGGGCGCTAAATAACGAGCATCGCAAAGGGTGCTGAAATGCATCACGTCGTTAGGCACAACAATGTGGCGCAAGCAGCGTCTAAAAAGGAGGCAAATTAGTAAATTCTTAACGATGAATTAATAATCAAGGCGCTAGTTTTAGGGGGCAGCCAGCACGGCTTTTTTCGCGCAAAATTTGTAGCAAAGAGGTGGGCTGACTATGGTCCAGGATACGCCGGATAAAATTAGTGTCGCCATTCCGCGCATGCCGGATGCGGATATGATTTTGCCCTATCTGCGGCGCATGGATGCGGCGCGTTATTACAGCAATTTTGGCCCCCTGGTGGAGGAATTTGAGGCCCGGATTGCCGATGGTTTTGATTTGGCGCCAGACTGCGTGACCACGCTTTCCAGCGGTACTTCAGCGCTGACATTGGCGTTGCGCGCCAGCGCGCCGATTCCGGGTAACCTGTGCATGATGCCCTCCTGGACATTTTCAGCTACGCCCCACGCCGCCCGTGAAGCCGGCCTCACGCCGTATTTTGTTGATGTTGCACCGGAAAGCTGGGCGCTTACGCCGGAGATTGCCGCCAAGGAATTACAAGCGGCGCCGGGTACTGTCGGTGCGGTGACGCCGGTGGCGCCGTTTGGCGCACCGATTGATTATGCTGGCTGGGATGATTTTTCCGATGAGGCGGGCATACCGGTGGTGATTGATGCGGCCGCTGCATTCGATACGGTACGCCCCGGGCGGGTGCCGGTGGTGGTCAGCCTGCACGCGACCAAGGCGGTCGGCGTTGGCGAGGGCGGGCTCCTACTGTCGCGTGATGCGGATATGATCGCTACAGTCCGCAGTCTTTCCAATTTCGGCTTCCAACAAAGTCGTAGCGCAAAACTGCCCGGTTGTAACGCCAAGCTCAGTGAATATGCCGCAGCCGTTGGATTGTCGTCGCTCGATGCATGGCCGTTTGTTCGCACCGGCTATGTGCAGCTTGCCCAATCTTATGCTGCCGCGCTGTCAGCAGTCAGAGATGTTTCCGTCATGCCGGACTTTGGCAAAGGCTGGGCGGGCATGACATGCTCTGTGCAAATAAACCAGCCTGGGGTATGGGCGGAAAATATTGTCGACAGTTTGACACGCGCCGGCGTGGAAAGCCGGCAATGGTGGAGCCAGGGTTGCCACCAACAGCGGGCATTTATTGACTTCCCGCGGGCGTCTTTGGCCGTGACGGATCATCTCGCCAGCCATACCATGGCCCTGGCATTTCATTTGGGCCTAAGTTCGGGTGAGCTTAATCGCGTCATAACCGCCTTGGCCGATAGTCTTACAGAGCGACGCGATGAGAACATTTCTGAGCTAAGTGGCCAGAAGGCTATCGCGCAAGCTGTTTGAGCCTGCTGTATGGCGATTGGCAGCCTCGTTGCCAGGCCCTAAACTTTCACTTCCTGCATAATCATTGGTGGAATTGCCATGCCGAAATGGGCCAGCGGGCCGACGGGCCATCCACAATTCTGGCGGCGCGCAAAAAATGAACTGAGCGCGGCTGATCCGATTTTGGCCGATGTCATAAAAAATTGCGGGCGCGGCGGTTTGACCGGCCATGGCGATCCGTTTGTAACCCTGGTGCGCGCCATCGTCGCCCAACAGATTTCGGTACGTGCTGCGGATGCCATTTGGCTCCGGGTAGACGAAACCGTGGGCGGCATATCCCCCAATCATGTTGTCGCGCGTAGCGAAGCTGAATTGCACGGCGCCGGCCTGACGCGGCGCAAAGCCTCCTATATTCGCGATATGGCGTTGGCCTTTCTCGACGGCAGTGTGGCGACGGCCAATTGGCACAAAAAAGAAGATGACGAGATCATAGCCGAGCTTTTGAAGCTGCGCGGCATCGGTCGTTGGACGGCGGAAATGTTTCTCATCTTCCATCTCTTGCGGCCGAATGTTCTACCGCTTGATGATATTGGCTTGATCCGCGCTTGCGAGCGCCACTATGCCGGTGGTGAAAGTCTGGCGCGTGAAGAAATCGTTGTTCTGGCTGAATCGTGGCAACCCTGGTGCTCGGTCGCAACTTGGCATCTTTGGCGCAGCCTCGACCCCACGGCTGTTGCTTATTAGTTGATCCCTCAAGCGCCGGACGGGGGCGTTCGCTTCCCTCAAGCGCCGGGCGCGCGCATCCGCGCGCTTGGCTGCCTCGTATTAACTCGGGCGGGCGGTAGCCCTTTCCAGAATGCTGGTCGCATTCCGGGGGTGGTGCCGTTTGCAGATGGGGCAGCGCCATTAAAATTTCAACACATTATAATTACGGTACCAGTATACTTAATTATAATGAATGAGCTCAGGCCTTCTTTGGCTTTTTTACTTTTTGGGCTTTTGGCGCCTTCTTAGCGGGAGTGGCCTTTGCAGGCTTTGTAGCTTTGGCAGCCTTTGCGGTTTTATCCGCTCCATTATTCTTGCCGCCGCGGGCGAAGTCGCGGCGTTGGTCGGCTAATTGGTTGAGGCGAGCTTCGACCAGTCCGTTGATGGATTTTGCCGGGAAGTGGCCATTCTCGTTTCGCTCGCCGGCCTTCACGCCGGTCAGGATTTCAATGCCTTGATCGATATGCGAGACAGCATAGACATGGAAGCGGCCCGCACGTACGGCCTCGAGAACGTCGGTTCGCAGCATGAGGTTTTTGACGTTGGACTGCGGGATAAGTGCACCTTGCTTGCCGGTCAAACCGCGCGCTCTGCAAACGTCGAAGAAGCCCTCAATTTTCTCGTTGGCGCCACCGATCGCCTGGACCTCGCCGTTCTGGTTGACCGCACCGGTGACCGCCAAATCCTGGCGGATCGGCGCTTCGGCCAACGCCGAGAGCAGGGCGTAGAGTTCGGTGGATGAGGCGCTGTCGCCGTCGACACCGCCGTAAGATTGCTCGAACACAATGCTGGCAGATAGGGAGAGCGGTCGGTCGGCGGCATATTGCGAAGCCAAATAGCTACTGAGAATAAGCACGCCCTTGCTGTGAATGGGTCCGCCCAAGTCTACCTCGCGCTCAATATCTATGACACGCCCAGTACCTATGCGTAACCGTACCGTGATGCGCGACGGCTTGCCGAACGAAAAGCGTCCGGTTTGCAGAACCGCGAGGCCGTTGATTTGGCCAACTTTCTCGCCCTCGGTATCGATCAGAATCGAGCCGCGCAGAATTTGCTCCTGAATGGTCTCCCGAATCCGGCTGACCCGGCCCAAGGCTCCGTCGATGGCTTGCTCGACATGCTCGGCATCGATGGCATCATGGCGCCGTTCGGCGGCAAAATAATTGGCTTCGCGCACCAGGTCGCTGATCCGGCGCATCTGTGTCGACAGGCGCTCGGCATCCGCCACTAGCCGCGCGCTGTGATCGCATAGGCGGGCAACCGCAGCGCTGGTCAAGGGGCGCAGGCCATCGCGCCGCGCCAAAGTGGCGAGCAGATGCGCATAGGTCATATTATTTTCTGCGTTGCGTTCCATTTTGTCTTCGAAATCACCCGTCACCTTAAACAGCTCAGCGAAATCCGGGTCGCGCTGGTCGAGCATGTAGTAGAGCTGTCGCTCACCGATCATCACCACCTTCACATCAAGCGGCACCGGCTGCGGGCTGAGCGATTGGGTGCTGATCACGCCGGCGGATTGTGTCGGGTGTTCAATACGGATTTCGTGCGATCGCAGTGAGCGCTTGAGGCCCTCCCAGGCGAAGGGCTCCATCAATATCTTGCGCGCATCCAAAATGAGATAACCGCCATTGGCCCGGTGCAGGGCGCCGGACTTGATCCGGGTAAAGTCTGTCCGTAGCGTGCCCATTTCGGCAACATGCTCGATGCTGCCGATCAATTCCTGATAGGTCGGGTGGTCGGCATAGATGACCGGGCTGCCCTTGAGGTGAGAGCGATCCGCAAAAAGATTAACCCGATAGCGCCGGAGGGGAGCGTTTGAATCTTCGGGCTCAGCCTGCTGTGCCTGGGCCAACGCCGCCCCCGATGCCGCTTGAATGGGGGTAATGCTCTCGTGTGTACCACGGAAAAATTTAACATTATCCACCACGTCTTCTTCGAGCGCTTGAAAATGCTTAAGCACGCGCGGCATGTCGGCAAATTCTGATTTGATCTCCTCTGTCATGGATTTGATCGCGACGCCGATAAATTCCCGGTCGAGAGCGAGGAATTTTTCCCGCGCCTCTCTCGCCCATTGCGGCACCATCAACATGGTGTCGCGGAACCGCTGCTGCAGCTCCTCGGTATTTTTCTGAATTTCCTTGCGTTCAGCTTTGGTCTTTTTACTCAGTTCCTCGGCCGGCAGGATTTCGCCGTACTTGTCCGTCGGCGCGAAGGCGATGCCGTTTTCGGTTTGCATGATGGCAATTTTGACATTGCCTGCCTCTCTCTGAGTCTGCGTAAAGGCGCTATCCTGACGCTGCTTGACCTCCTCGCCGATGATCTTGCGTTGGTGGCGGTATTCATCGCTTTCAAAAATGGCCGGGACGGCAATTTTCAAATTCTCAATTAGCTTGTCGACAGCATCGCGCAGGCGGGCGCCATCGCCGGCGGGCACTTCAAGGGCAAGCGGCTTGTGGCGGCGTTTGAAGTTGTAAACATAACACCAGTCTGATGGCGTCGGGTCTTGGCTGGCCTGGCGCTTGAGGAGGCGCCGCGTAATGGCGTGTCGGCCACTTCCCTGGGGGCCGAGAACAAAGACGTTATAGCCTTCCTGTTTGATGCCAAGGGCAAAGCGGATGGCGTCAACGGCGCGCTCCTGACCGGCGATTTCGTCCTGATCTTCAAGTTCCGCCGTGGTGGCAAAAGGAAATTGCGCCGGGTCGCAAAAACGGCACAGACTGTCGGCCGATAAGGGCTTGAGCGCTGTGCTCTTGGGTTTTTGCTTTGCCATCTAAATAATTTCCTTTTTCTTGTAACTACCTGCGCTCACGCACCTGCGCGGCGCGGCGCGGCGCGGCGCTCGCAACGGCCCCTATCCTGAGGGCATCGCGGGCGGCTGGCAATAATGATATATAGTTTCGATGCGACACGTAACTCGTGCACGATACCGGGTCTTCGCCTTCGTCTGGATGTTATGCCTTTGTCTGGCAGCGCCCGTCGCGGCCGATTTCGATACCGGCCTTTTTTGTAGAGCGAATCCCGAGCTGGTGGAATCACCTGCGACGGTGATTCACGTCAAAGCATAAGAGCAAACCCCAGCTATCTAATCTCGGTAGCTCGGTTGGTCCCGGTCGAGTACGCGCTTCAGGGAATTAAAATGATCATTGGCGAAGCGATGCATATTGTCCGATGACATTTGTCGCGCGGTATTTTCACAGATATCTTTGGGAATGATGCGAAGCGGGCGGCCGGTGCTCATTGCGAGTATTTGCGCCGCCGCTGTGCGCTCCAAATAATAGAGCTCGTCATAAGCCTGGGCGACCGTTGTGGCGCCTGTCATGACGCCGTGGTTAGCCATCATCAGAATATTTTTACCCTGCATGGATGCGGCCATGCGTACGCCTTCGTTGGCGTCAATGGCGACACCGGTGTAATTATTATCGTAGGCGATGCGGCCATAGTAGCGCATGGCATTCTGATTGATCGGCTCAATCACGCCATCTTCGATCAAAGTCAGGGCAAGGGTTTGTGTTTGGTGGGTGTGCATGATGCAGCGCAAGTCAGTCCGCGCACGATGGATCGGCGCATGAATATAAAAGGCGGTATCCTCGACCACGCCTTCGCCTTCCACTATTTCGCCGTCCAGCGTGACCATCAATAAATTGCTGGCCGTCACTTCGCTCCAATGGGTGCCGTGCGCGATTAGGAGGAATTTATCCGTTTCGCCGGGCACCATCATCGTCAGGTGATTGCAGATACCTTCACTGAGGCCATGCATATAGGCGAGCCGATATGCGGCAGCTAGATCAACGCGCGCTTGGCGAATTTCGTCATTCATTTTTAGATTTCCGTGGCTTGTTCAGGGGAATTGAAGGCTGTTCAGAATATTTTATGCGGTGGGCACAATCGGAAGTTAGCGCTCGCGGAAGGCTTCAGACTTCACTTTGACTACCGGTTTTAACAAATATTGCATGACGGTTTTGAAGCCGGTGTGAATATCAAGGGTGGCTTCCATACCGGGCGCAATCGGTAATTCGCCGGGATTGTCGCCAAGATAATTCTTATCAGTTTCGGCAATGATGCGAAAATAGCTCTGGCCGGTATTTGCATCCACATGGGAGTCCGGCGATATCGAGATGATATGACCCTCCAGGCTGCCATAGCGTGAGAAGTCATAGGTCGTGATCTTGACCACGGAGCTCTGACCGACGTGGACATAGCCGATATCGGTGGGATTAAGTTTTGCCTCGACCACCATGCGCTCGTGGATCGGCACAATCTCCATCAGTGACTCTCCCGGGCGGGCCACACCGCCGATGGTATGATGGCGCATGGTCTGTACCACGCCGGCAATGGGGCTGGAGATTTCGGTGCGTACCATTTGGTCGGTGGCGCGGTTGAGTTTCTCTCTGGCGCTGGCGATGCGACGCTGAACATCGCTTAATTCCTCAAGTGCGATCCGGGTGGCGCGCAATTTTTCCTCTTTGAGGCGCGCCTCGGCCTCGGAAATGCTCGCTTCGGCCCGCGGAATGGCGGATTTCAACTCCTCCATTTCGCCCTGTAATTTCTCCACTTCCTGCTTGATCTGTACATGTTCAATTCTTGGTGTCAGGCCCTCGGCCAAAAGATCCTCTGACATGACAAATCTCTCCAGCGTCAGAGCCAGATTATTTTTGGTTGAATTCAGCTGCGCGCGAATTTGCTGGACATCAAGTTCGCGCTGGCGCGTCTGTTCATGTAGAACTGCGATAGTGCTTTCAAGCTCAAGCTTATGGCCCTCATAGGTGTGGCGTTCCGCCTGCACCAGCTCGGGCCGCCGTTCCGCCTCTTTGTCGGGAAATACCAAAATGGCGCCTTGGGATTCGGCGACAAGCCGCGCGCGCGCTAATAGGAGGCTGTCGAGCTCAATCTGTACTTCATCGCGGTTTGAGCCGGTGATGCCCCGGTCGAGCCTCAGCAACAGGTCACCCGCCTCCACCGTATCGCCCTCAGCGACGAATATTTCGCTGATAATGCCGCCTTCGAGGTGTTGAATAACCTTTACTTGGCCTTGCGGCACGATTTCGCCACTGGCGACCGCGACTTCTTCCAGTTCGGCGAAATTGGCCCAGACGATGAGAGTGGCAACGGCCAGAACAACGAGAACAGCGGTGCGTCGCCAACCCCTGGCGCGCGCTTTTTGTTCGAGCTCGTCCAGGCGGTTCATGAGGGTTTTTCCTCAACTGACGCCGGCACGCCAACCGGGGGGGCGCCTTCTGCTGGTTTGGGCGTGTTACCAAACAAGCGCGGCAATATTTCCTGCGCTGTGCCGCCCATGGCGATGCGCCCCTTATCGAGCGCCATGATGTTGTTACAGGCGCGCAATAGCACAGGCGTGTGGGTGACAACGACGATAGTGTGGTCGCGCGCCAATTTGATCAGTGTATCACGCAGCGCGATTTCCGCCTGCATATCCAGATTGCCCGATACTTCATCCAACAGCAGGATCGGCGGGTCGTGCAACAGCGCCCGGGCGATGGCAATGCGCTGGCGTTGTCCACCAGAGAGGCGTGAGCCGGCCTCACCGATCTCGGTGCCATAGCCGTCCGGCAGGTCGATGACATAATCATGTACACCAGCCAGTGTCGCCGCCTCGACAATTTCCTTGTCGCTCGCGTCCGGGTTGGTGATGGCTATATTTTCGCGGATCGTACCGGCGAAGAGAAAGCATTCCTGCGGCACATAGCCAACCCACTGGGCAAGGTCCTCACGTGAAAATTGACTGATATCGCCGCTATCCAGCAGTACCCGTCCGCTGGTCGGCGCATAGAGGCCCTGCATCATCTTGAGGAGTGTGGTCTTGCCGCAGCCATTGCGCCCGACCACGCCAAGAATGCCGGGGGGTTTGACTTCCATGGAGAGATTGTCGATGACCGGCGGGCGGCCTTCCTCATAGCCAAAGCTGGCTGCTTCCAGAGACAGGCGACCCTCCGGGCGTTTCAGTCGAACGCTTCTCTCGGTGCGGTCCTCGTCGAGGGCGAAGATCGTATCAAGGCGTTTCAGCGCCTGGCGGCAATTCGCATAGTTGCGCCAATTGCCGACCAATTGATTGAACGGTCCGATGACCCGGTTGCCGAGCATGGTCGAGGCGATCAGCGCGCCGATGGTTAGTTCCAAATTAATAATGGCGAGCGCGCCGGTGGTTACCATGGCGACGGTGGTCAGCATGGTCAGCGTCGTGCCGAGATTGCTGAACATGTCCGTTCGCCCGCCGCGCACCAGAGCGCGCTCAATGGTATCGGCATGCTTGTCTTCCCAGGCCGGGCGAATTGTCCTCTCCAAAGCCAGGGCCTTGATCGTCGCGCGCCCCTGCAGCATTTCCGTGAGGAAGGCATCACGCCCGATGCCGGCTTGGCGTTCGTCTTTGGTGGCGTCCTGCATCATCTTGCCGGAGATGATTGAGACGATGACGAATATGGGCAGGGCAATCAGCAGCACCCAAACCACCGGCGGCGCGATGATGTAAATGATCGCCACGAAAATGACCGCGAAGGGAAGGTCAGTTAGCAATACGGCGGTCGAGCCTGAAAAGGTATTGCGCACCATTTCCGCATCGCGGAACAGAGTCTGCCAGAAGCCCGAGGGCCGCGCTTCCAGCGTGCGTAGCGGCAGGGCGGAGATCTTGTTGTAGAGCGAGCGCCCGAGCGAAACATCGATCCTGAGAGCGACCCGTTGCAGCATTCGGCTGCGCGCCTGGCGAATGATAAAATCAAATACCAACGCGCCCAAGACACCGATCAACAGGGCATAGAGCGTGCTGATGCCGTGGCTAAAGACGACGCGGGTATAGACCTGTAATACGAAGATCGGCACGGCGAGTGCCAGCAGGTTGATAAAGAGCGAAACCAGCAGCGCCTCCCGCAATCCGGAGCGCGCAGGCTTCATTACCTCCCTCAGCCATTTGCGGTTGGTGGGTTTGTCGCTATCGAAAGAGAGGGGGTCAGGCGCCGACATGGTAATATTTGGCCAATTTTATGGGCTTCTGGCAAGCCAAGCCGCGCGCGCCGCCTCCGTCACGGCGTCGACCGTAATGCCAAAATGCGCATAGAGTTCACCGGCCGGCGCCGAAGCGCCGAAGCTGCTCATGCCGATCATCACGCCGTCTGTGCCGAGATAGCGCTCCCACCCCATGGCGACAGCGGCCTCAATGCCGATGCGAATGGCGTCGCCGCCGAGCACGTCATCGCGGTAGGCTTTGTCCTGGGCATCGAAAAGCTCCCAGCAGGGCAGGGAGACAATGCGCGTCGGATGGCCTTCGCCCTGCAGAATGTCGCGTGCTTCCACGGCAATGGAAATTTCCGAGCCGGTGGCAATGAGCACGACTTTTGCCGCACCACCCTCCGCTTCACGCAAAATATAACCGCCCTGTGCGGAGAGGTTTTCATCGCTATGGGTAATGCGCTGGGCCGGCAGTCCCTGACGGCTGAGCGCCAGCACCGAGGGGCCGTCTTTGTTTTCGATCGCCAATTGCCAGCACTCAACGGTTTCCACCGCATCCGCCGGGCGAAACATTTTGACGTTGGGGATCGCCCGCAAAGCCGCCATTTGCTCTACCGGTTGATGGGTTGGGCCGTCTTCGCCAAGGCCAATGGAATCATGGGTCATGACATAAACAACGCGTTGGTTCATGAGTGCCGAGAGACGGATTGCCGGGCGGCAATAATCTGAGAAAATTAGAAAGGTGCCACCATAAGGAATGCAGCCGCCATGCAGCGCCAGGCCGTTCATCGCCGCCGCCATGCCATGCTCGCGCACGCCGTAATGGACGTAATTACCGGCAAAATTATCGGTGGAAATGGAAATCATCTTCGCCGCGCGGGTGCCGTTGGAGCCGCTTAAATCGGCCGAGCCACCGATCAGCTCAGGCAGTTCTTCGGAGAGAATTTCGAGCGTTTTTTGGCTCGCCACGCGGCTCGCCAGTTTGACCTGATCTTCGGCCAATGTGCGCTTGAAGTCTTTCAATTTTGCGGCCCAACGCGGCGGCAATTCGCCATTTGAGACGCGCTCGAACTCAGCCCGCAATTCCGCATCGGCGGCGTCCAGCCGTTGGCGCCATGCAGAGCGTTGCTCGGAACCTGCCGCGCCGGCTTCACGCCAGGCGGCCAGGATCTCTGCCGGGATGGTGAACGGCGGGTGTGGCCAATTGAGATTGGCGCGGGTGCCGGCGATTTCCTCGTCGCCGAGCGGCGCGCCATGGCTTGATTCCGAGCCTTCTTTGGTGGGCGCGCCGAAACCGATCTTGGTGCGGCAGAGAATCAGCGTTGGTGTGTCCGTCCGCCGCGCCGCCTCGATCGCTGAAGAGATCGCCGCCGGGTCATGACCATCGACGCTATAGGCATCCCAGCCGGAGGCCCGCACACGGTTCATGGCGTTGTCTGAAAGGGCGATGTCCGTCGCGCCGTCGATGGAGATATCATTACTGTCGTAAAGCACGATCAACTTGCCGAGCTGCAAATGGCCGGCCAGGGAGATCGCCTCATGGCTGATGCCTTCCATCAAGTCACCGTCGCCGCACATCACATAGGTGTAGTGATCGACAATTTCATCGCCGAAACGCGCCGCCAATATTTGCTCCGCCATCGCCATGCCGACGGCAGTGGCTAGGCCCTGCCCGAGCGGGCCGGTGGTGGTCTCGATGCCGGCTGCCGCGCCATATTCCGGATGGCCCGCCGTGCGACTGCCCATTTGCCGGAAATTACGGATTTGCTCGATATCGATATCGGGATAGCCGGAAAGATAGAGCAGCGAATAGAGCAGCATGGAGCCATGCCCGGCGGAAAGCACAAATCGGTCGCGGTCCGGCCAGTCGGGATCGGCCGGGTCATATTTAAGATGATTGGCGAACAGCACGGTTGCCATATCGGCGGCGCCGAGCGGCATGCCGGGATGGCCGGAATTGGCGGCCTGGACGGCATCCATGGAGAGGGCGCGGATGGCGTTGGCCATGTCGCGAAGCGCTTCGGGGGCTGAATTGGTCATTTGTATCCGTGCTACCATTGGGTTGGTCGTGCAAAATTGGGTTGGGCGTGCAAAATCAGTGCGGCTGGACGAGGCCGAGAGCCATATGTGTTGGCGAAACATGACGAGGCGCAGCGGGAGCGTCAACCGCTAGAACCGGCGCCCTCTTTCAGGGCGGCCCACAGTTGACGGCTCTGGCCCCCTAGTCTAATTATTCCAAGATGAGAAGTCGGTTTCGGATTATGGGACAACATCCTGAAAACACTAAATTATGCCAAATTTAGAAGAAGCTGTGGCTCATCTCGGTAGGGCCGTCGAACAATTAACCCGCGCGCTCGAGAACGGCTCCGGAAACGGTAGTGCTGAGCAGGCCGGCGGGCTCGCCGAGTCGTTACGCGTCGTGCAACAAGATCGCGATGAATTAAACGCGGCTCTTGAGACCATGCGTACCGAGCAACGAAAATCAGGCGCGGCACTCCACGATGCGCAGGAAAATTACGCCGCCATGCAGGTTGTCAGCGAAGCCGTTGCCGGTCGGCTTGATGGCGCGATCGGTGATTTACGAACCCTCCTGAACGAATAGGCGCGCAGTTATGGCTCAAGTATCGGTATCCATTAACGGGCGCAATTATCCAATTATTTGCGATGATGGCCAGGAAGAGCATGTCACCCGCCTCGCCTCTTATCTTGACAAACGTGCTAGCGAAATTGCCGAAACGGTTGGCCAGGTCGGTGAAAGCCGCCTGCTGGTTATGACCAGCCTGTTGATTGCCGATGAACTGTCCGAGGCCTATGACGAAATGGAACGTCTGCAGGTCGAAGCGAAAAATTCTGAACAAACAATCCGCACCGAGACGCGCGAGACGCTCGAAGCAAAGGTCGCGCCGGTGGTCGAATCTCTCGCCGTGCGCATTGAGAATATTGCAGCTAGCCTGGAGAGCGACTAAGTTCTCCTTGGACGGTTGCTGCGGGACATGACACGTTCTAGTTTGTCAGGGCCAATAACTACCTCTAGGGAGCTGTCCCTGCCGGGGCCGTGGCCTCGGTATATGGCGCCCACCTGCACTGCGGGCCTAGAGTAAACTCGTAGCGTGACGGTCGCTGCGGCGCCGTCCACATACCACCCCGCCACCCCATCCGCCGAGCATCCTATTTACTGAGCACTGAATCCTTAAATCGTGAATAATTCGGACGCCGTACGGAAAGCCAAAAACGCGCTCAGGGAATATGCCGGCGCGCGGCGCCGCCTTGCCCACCGGATGACCGGGCCGGGCGCCGGGGTTCGCGCGGCTGATCATTTTCTCGCCAATGTGCCGGTGGCGCCGGGCGCTGTTATTTCCGGCTATTGGCCGATCCGCGAAGAGTTTGATGTCATGCCGATCCTGCGCCGCATGGCTAGTGCCGGCTACATTTGTGCGCTGCCCTATACCGATAAGAAGCGCCATGTTCTGGTGTTTCGCGCATGGCGACCGGGTGTCGCGATGATCTGCGGGCCATTTCAAATTCCCGAGCCCACGGCGGAAGCCGCTGTGGTCAGTCCGACCATCCTGCTGACGCCGCTGTTGGCCTATGATTCCGCCGGTTTTCGCCTGGGCTATGGCGGCGGCTATTACGATGGCGCGCTGGCTCGTTTGCGCGCAGCCGGCGGCCCGGTTATGGCGATCGGCATGGCGTTTACCGAGCAGATGGTTGAGCATGTTCCGCACGGTGATACGGACGAAAAGCTGGATTGGATCGTGACTGAGCGCGGCGCCATGCCGTTTGGTACAGCGCGCGATGCGGTGAATGGCGATATATCGAATGAATACAATATGGATGATAAGGACGACGCATGAAGATCTTGATGTTGGGTGATGTGATGGGCCGCGCTGGGCGCGATATTTTGAGCGAGGAGCTGCCGGCCTTACGAGAACGGCTGGGCATCGATTTTGTTCTGGTCAACGGTGAAAATTCGGCCGGCGGATTTGGCATCACCGGTGAAATTTGTCGTTCTTTTTATCAACTGGGTGCTGATGTCATCACGCTCGGCAATCACGCCTGGGATCAGCGCGAGACCGCCTCCTATATCGAGGGTGACGCCAAACTCATCCGCCCGGCCAATTATCCGCCGGGCACGCCGGGGCGTGGCAGTGGCCTTTATGAGATCGCGGACGGACGCAAGGTTTTGGTTATTCAGGTGATGTGCCGCCTGTTTATGGATGCCATCGACGATCCCTTCGCCAGCCTCAAGGCGCTGCTCGAATCCTATCGTCTGGGCGCCAGTGTCGATGCCATTTTGGTGGATATTCACGGAGAGGCGAGCAGTGAAAAGCAGGCCCTGGCGCGTTATGTCGATGGCCGCGTCTCGCTCGCCGCCGGCACCCATACCCATGTGCCGACAGCCGATCACATGATCCTGCCCGGCGGGACGGCCTTTATGACCGATGTCGGCATGTGTGGTGCCTATAACTCGATCATCGGCATGGAGATCGCCCCCATATTGGAGCGCTTCACGCGCAAAATGCGCGGTGAGCGTTTTACGCCGGTGATGGATGACGCCACGCTCGCGGGCATGTATGTGGAAACCGACGACAAGACAGGCTTGGCAACGCGTGTTGCACCGGTCCGTATCGGCGGCGTTTTGGAGAGTGTGTTGCCCGATTAGCGGCGGTTATTGTTTGCGCTGAGATTTTCCGCCCAGGGCGGCGGCAGCCATGATAGGCACACCTTCCACCGCTATCAGCGGCGCGACCGTGCCTTTGTTGGGCTGGGCGGTTTCTTTAATTGTCGCAACGGCGCTCGCCATATCGATCTCGACAACCCGGTTGATGGCGCTCACCGTGGCCAGCAGGCGCGCGGCATCGTCACCGCAATGCTCAATCGCCAGTTCGACCAAAATTTTCAAGACATGGCCATAGGCGCCGAGATACCAGCGCGGCTCGAGCCCGGCTTTTTCATGCGCCTGGCCCATACGGCTGACGCGGGCGAAATAGCCTTGGTCAAATTCGCAGGAAAAGAGGTTCAACAAATGCCGGCCCTGCTCCCGGCGCAGACACGCAATGCCCTCGGCGTTTTGAGTTAAGAGACGCATTTCCGGCCAAGCGGATACATATTGCAGGAACTCAGCAATGACATCATCAATACGTTGTTCGACCACGGGGCGAAATTCGGCCAGCAATTGGCGCGTCCCGGCATCGAGCTCAGGATGGGACGAAGCCTCTGCCACAGCCAAATTCTCGACGCTCTCCGCCGTCTCAAACGTCTTACTTCGCTTTGCCATGCATCCTCCTATGGATAATTGGCATTAATCTATTGCCACATAGCATAATGACAGAACAGTCGTTTGGGATTATTTAACACCAAGTGAAGTGGATCGAACAGGCTCATGCGAGCCAGGGGTGAATGAGTGACGGAAAAAAGTGTGACGCAGGACGATAGCTGGGACGCGGACCTCTACGATAAGTCGTTCGGCTTTATAGCCGAATTTGGCGCCGGGCTGGTGGAGCTGCTGGCGCCGCGTGCCGGCGAGCGCATCATTGATCTCGGCTGCGGCATCGGCCAACACAGCGCGCAATTCGCTACCGCTGGGTGCGATGTGGTTGGCGTCGATGCCGACGCTAAGATGATCGCCTTGGCGCGGCAAAAATACCCCGATATCGAGTTTATCTGTGCCCAGGCAGAGGATTTCACCGTTTCCGGCCCGGTGGATGCGGTTTTTTCCAACGCCGTACTCCATTGGGTGAAGCAGCCCGAGCCGGCCATTATCAATGTTTTCAAGGCGCTCCGCCCCGGTGGGCGGTTCGTTGCCGAAATGGGCGCGCACCGCAATGTGGTAACCGTCACTGAGGCGCTTTATCAAGCCCTGGCCGAGCAGTCGGTGGCGCGTGAAGCGGTTGATTTCCCATGGTATTTCCCGCGCGCCGGCGAATATGCCTGCCTGTTGGAGGCGGGTGGTTTTGACGTCACCCACAGCCATTATTTCAGCCGCCCGACGCCGCTCGATAATTGCCCGAATGGCTTGAGTGACTGGATCGAGATGTTCGGTCGAAATTTTCTCGCCGCAGCGCCGACCGGTAGCGAGGCCGGGATTATGGCCCGCGCTGAGGAAATCTGCCGCGAGCGTCTCTTTCGCGATGGCCGCTGGATGGCGGATTATACCCGCTTGCGTTTTCGTGCCGAGCGTTACGATGAGGAGACATCATGGCTGTAACATTCCGCCGTTTGTTGGCTGTAGCTTGGATTTTCGCCCTTATAGCGGCGCCCCTCTCAGCGTCTAAAGCTGCAGACCCTGAACCATATGTTGGCACCACCGGCGTGGGATTGCATGCCGCCTGTGGCGGCGCCGCGCCGCATGTCTGCCTGTCCTATATCGCTGGCGCCATTGATATGCATGAAGCGGGCCTATCGGGAAACGCAGTTAGCCTTTTTTGCCCGCTTAACGTACCACCGGAGAAAGTCGGGCGCGGCATCTGGCTTTATTTCGAACAAAACCCGGAAGCGCTGGATCAACCTGCGGTATTTGGTGCGGTTCAGGCCCTAGCGCTAATGTTTCCGTGTAGCTAAGACTTCGCCGCAATTCGGCCATATTGCCAAGCTATTGCTAAGGCTGTGAAAAAACACAGGATTTGGTATGCTGGCGATGTGGCGCAACTAGGTAGCGTATCCACTAGATAGCACATCGAGGCATGTATGGCAGGACATTCAAAATGGGCCAATATTCAACACCGCAAAGGCGCTCAAGATGCCAAGCGGGCCAAGCGCTTCGCCAAGCTGGTGCGCGAGGTCATCGTTGCGGCGCGCTCAGGCCAGCCCGACCCCGATCATAATGCGCGGCTGCGTACGGCGATTGTCGCCGCCAAGGCGCAAAGTGTGCCGAAGGAAAATATCGAGCGCGTGCTCAAGAAGGCGCAGGGCGGCGAAGACAGCGAGAATTTCGATGAGCTGCGTTATGAGGGTTTCGGCCCCGGTGGTATCGCCCTGATGGTCGATGCGATGACCGATAATCGCAATCGCACGGCGGCGGAGGTGCGCTCGATCTTCAACAAGTATGGCGGCGCGCTCGGCGCTTCGGGCAGCGTGAATTACATGTTCGATCGTTTTGGTTCGATCCGCTATCCGGTGGCAGTGGCCAATGCGGATGACATGTTCGAAGCGGCGCTCGACGTTGGCGCCAGTGATTGCGAATCAGACGGCGATGGCCATGAGATATTCTGCGTACCGGATGATTTTGGTGACGTCAGCGAGGCGCTCAATGAACGTTTTGGCGCGCCGGAAGAGGCGGGGCTGATGTGGAAGCCGCAAAACACCATCTCGATCGATGAAAAGGCGGCGGAGTCCTTGTTTAAGCTGATGGAAGCGTTGGACGATTGCGATGATGTGCAAAATGTCGCCGCCAATTTCGAAGTGAGCGACGATGTTATGGCGAAGCTCTCCGCATGACCAAAACGCGGCGCTATCTTGGGCTTGATCCGGGTTTGCGCAACACCGGCTGGGGCGTGATTGAGGCGGAAAACAATAATCTTCGCCATATTGCCAATGGCTCGGTTGCGACTGATGCCAGCCTCGAGATGGCCGCGCGGTTGTATCAATTGCATGAGGGGTTGGCCGAGATATTAGCGCGTTGGGCGCCGGACGAAGCCGCGGTCGAGGAAACCTTCGTCAACCGTAATGCGCGCTCTACGCTTAAATTGGGCATGGCGCGCGGCATCGTGCTGCTCGCCCCGGCGATGGTCGGCTTGAGCGTCGCCGAATATTCGCCTAACAAGATCAAAAAGGCTGTCGTCGGCGCGGGCCATGCTGACAAGGCGCAAGTAGACGTCATGGTGCGCCACCTGTTGCCGGGCTGTGATCCGGCGGACGCCGATGCCACCGACGCGCTGGCGGTGGCGATTTGCCATGCCCATTACGCGTCAATCGGCCGGCATATTCCGGCCTTGCGCGCGGCGCTGGGCTGAGGCGGCGCGCGCCTATGATCCTGTTCAGAATAAGGGCCGGGCAGAGATGATCGCTAAATTGAGCGGCCGGCTGGATTCTTCCGGCGAAGGCTGGGTGGTGATCGATGTGGGCGGTGTTGGCTATCTGGTTTTCTGCGCCAGTCGCACGCTCGCCACCCTACCGGATATTGGCGCCCCGGTGTCGCTGCAAATTGAAACCGTGGTGCGCGAGGATCAGTTCAATCTTTATGGCTTCCTGGATGGTCGGGAGCGCGAATGGTTTCGCCTGTTGCGCACGGTGCAGAGCGTTGGTGCGAAAATGGCGCTGGCCATACTCGGCTTGTTGTCGCCGGATGAATTGGCGCTCGCCATTGCCGCTCGCGATAAGGCATCCCTGACCCGTGTCTCCGGCGTTGGTCCCAAGTTGGCGGAGCGCATGTTGACCGAATTGAAAGACAAAGCGCCGGCGGGCGAGATGCCGGTGGCGGCACTGGGTGGCGCTGTCAGTGCCGGCGGCGGTGGCGGGAGCTCCGTTGCCGATGCCGTGTCGGCGCTGGTCAATCTCGGCTATCGCCAGAGCGATGCGTTTAACGTGGTCTCCGGAATCGCTCTGCGTCTCGGTGACGAAGCGACGCTTGAAAATCTAATTCAAACTGGCCTCAAGGAACTCAGCGCGTGAACGAAGAGCGCATTATATCGCCTGAAGCCAAGAGCGAGGATGGTGCTGAGGTCAGCTTGCGACCGCAAATCTTGGCAGAATTTATCGGCCAACCCAATCTCTGCGAGAATTTGAAGATCTTTGTTGAAGCCGCCCGCAACCGCAGCGAGGCGCTTGATCATGTGCTGTTTTACGGCCCGCCCGGGCTCGGCAAGACAACGCTGGCGCAGATCGTCTCACGCGAGCTTGGCGTCGGCTTTCGCGCCACTTCCGGCCCGGTGATTGCGCGCGCCGGTGATCTCGCGGCGATCCTGACCAATTTAAACCCGCGCGATGTACTGTTCATTGATGAGATCCACCGGCTCAATCCGGCAGTCGAGGAAATTCTCTATCCCGCACTTGAAGATCGCCAGCTTGATCTGATCATCGGTGAGGGGCCGGCGGCGCGCTCGGTGCGGATTGATTTACCGCCCTTCACATTGGTCGGCGCCACCACCCGCACCGGCCTGATCACGACGCCGCTGCGTGAGCGTTTCGGCATTCCACTCAGGCTAAATTTCTATGGCCCGGATGATTTACAGGAAATTGTCCGGCGCAATGCCATAAAGCTTGATTTTAATCTGACCCTCAAGGGCGCGCGCGAGATCGGCAGCCGCTCGCGCGGCACGCCGCGGATTGCCGTGCGCCTACTGCGCCGAGTGCGCGATTTCGCGTCCGTCGAAGGCAGTGAGCTGGTTGATGCAACACTGGCGGATAAAGCGTTAAGCCGGCTTGAGGTCGATCAGCGCGGCCTTGATGCGCTCGATCGCCGCTATCTCACCTGCATCGGCGAGAATTACGGCGGCGGCCCGGTCGGCGTCGAGACGCTGGCAGCGGCATTGTCGGAGCAGCGCGATGCGCTGGAAGAAGTGATTGAGCCGTTTCTCATCCAGCAGGGCCTGTTGCAACGCACGCCGCGTGGCCGCGCCCTGACCGCACATGGCTTCCGCCATCTCGGCCTCAAGGTTCCGAAGCCGGATACCTCGCAGTTCGAAATGATGGAGGGGGACGGCGATGAATAGCGCCGCCACCATCACCAACGCAGCCATATCTCCACCCCTAGCGGCACGCATGGACGGCGACACATATATTTATCCGTTGCGGGTTTTCTATGAAGACACCGATGCGGCGGGGATTGTTTATTACGCCAATTATCTCAAATTCATCGAGCGCGCGCGCACTGAAATGCTGCGCGCTGCCGGGATTAATCATAGCGGCATACAGGCGGCTTATGGCTGCGTGTTCGTCGTGCGCAGTTGTGCGCTTGATTACATCCTGCCGGCCCGGCTCGACGATATGCTCGACATTCATACCCGCATCACAGCGGTCAAAGGCGCCAGCCTGATTGCAGAGCAAAACGTGCTGCGCGATGACCAGATATTGGTGCGGAGTGAATTACGGCTTGCCAGTATGGGCGAAAACGGCGCGCCGATGCGCTTTCCTCCGATCCTACGCAGCGCCCTTGAAGCCATGCAGCGCGGACAATTACCAGCGGAAACAGGTCTCTAGAATATGGATAGCACTCTCGTCACAGCAGTCGAACTCGGCACCGATGCCGTCGCCCACAGCCTCTCGCCTTGGCAATTGTTCATGCAGGCCGATCTGATCGTCAAGGCGGTGATCCTGATCTTGATCGCCTGTTCCTTCTGGAGCTGGGCGATTATCTTCGAGAAAGTTACGCGCTATCGCCGCATCACCCGCCAGGCGGCGGAATTTGAAACGGCGTTCTGGTCCGGCGGTTCGCTGCAGCAGCTCTATGAAAAGGTGCAGGATCAGGCGGCGCATCCCATGTCGCACCTGTTTAAATCGGCCATGGATGAATGGCAGCGCTTTTCCGAGAGTGGCAATCAGCAGCTTGATGTGGCTCGCCTCGACGGTTTGCAGCGCCGGATCGCCCACGCTATGGACGTGACGCTCGACCGCGAATTGGACAAATTGCAGAAATATCTCGGCTTTCTCGCCACCGTCGGCTCGACGGCGCCGTTCGTCGGCCTGTTCGGCACTGTCTGGGGCATCATGAATAGCTTCCAATCGATCGCCGCCAGCAAGGATACTTCGCTCGCCGTGGTCGCACCGGGCATTGCCGAGGCGCTGTTCGCCACCGCACTTGGCCTGGTCGCGGCGATCCCCTCGGTCGTTGCCTACAATAAATTGAGCGGCGACCTTGATCGTTATAGCGGTCGTCTGGAATCGTTCGGCATTGAGTTTCGCTCGCTGATGTCGCGCCAGCTTGAGGAGCGGGTCACTTAATGGGGGCTGAACTCCAACATGGCGGTGACGGTGGCGGCAGGCGGCGGCGGCGCAGCAGGCGGGCACCCATGAGCCAGATCAACGTGACGCCGTTTGTCGATGTGATGCTGGTTTTGCTGGTGATCTTCATGATCACCGCGCCGTTGTTGACGGTCGGCGTGCAGGTCGATTTGCCCGAAACCAAAGCCGGGCTGATCACCGGCGATGATGAGCCGCTCTCCATTTCGATCACCCGCGACAATGTCATTTTTCTACAGGAGACCGAGGTCGAGCTGGACGAGCTGGTGCCCAAGCTGATGGCGATTTCGGAGCGCCGCACGGATATGCGGATATTCCTCCGCGCCGATGGTGAAATTTCCTATGGCCGGGTGATGGTGGTCATGGGCACGGTCAACCGTGCCGGCTTCAAGAAAGTGGCGTTGGTGACCAAGATCGACAAGAAGGACAAGTAGCAGGCCATGGGCAGGCGAGGCTGGATATTTTCCGGAACGCTGCATGCGGGGATGATCGCCGCCGCAGTGCTCGGCTTGCCGTCTATGTTCACGAGCGATAATGAAATCGTCGAAGAGGCGATTATTGTATCAGTGATATCGGAAGAGGAATTGTCTGGCGTTGACCGGCCCGAGCCGGTCGCCACGCCGGAGTCGCCGGCGCCCAAACCGGTTGCTGTAGAACCCGAACCGGAACCCGAGCCGGAGCCGGTTGAAGTAAAGGCGCCGGAGCCGCCACCGCCGCCGCCACCGGAGAAAGTCGAGCCGGTCTTCGCTGCGGTTACGCCTGAGCCTGAGCCCATACCGGAGCCTGAGATTATACCTGAATCGGAGCCAATCCCGGAGCCCGAGCCCGTGGTCAAGGTCGAGCCACCGGAGCCCAAACCCGAGCCCAAACCGGAAGTGAAGCCGGAGCCAGCGCCCAAGCCGGTGCCGGTCGCCAGCATTCCCAAGCCGCGCCTCAAGCCGGCGCCGGCGCAACCGAATTTTGATTCGCTGTTAAAAAGTGTGGTTGAAGAGGCGCCCGAGAAGTCGCCGGAACCTAAAGTGCCAGAGTTTAACAAGCTCTTGGCCAGTGTTGCCGACGCGCCGCCAACAACGCCGGATATCAAAGAAAAGCAGCAGACGCGCACCAGCACGATGGATATGGCGCTCGCCAACCAGGTCGCGAAAGTGATCAAGTCCAAGGTCGAGAAAAATTGGAGCGTGCCGGCAGGTGTACGTGATGCCGGGGAATTGATTGTCACCATTCATATTCGTCTCAAGCGTGACGGCGGCGTGCAGAGCGCCGATATCCTCGATGACAATTACGCCAATGATGCAAATTTCCGCACCATGGCTGAAAGCGCGCGTCGCGCCGTCCTGAAAGCCAGTCCGTTTCCGGCGTTGAAGCGCTTCAGTGATGATTATGATCAGTGGCGCGATGTCACGATGATATTTCGTCCGCCGGTATAAGGTGCGAACATGATAAGGATGGATGGTAAGAATGCAGACGGGACGGGGATGTTAGACATGAATTCGATAACGGAAAGTGGTGATAGCTTGAAGCTGCGCCGCCGCTGGAGGGGCTCGCGCGCTATGGGCTGGCTCTTGGTCATGCTGTTTGCTGTCGCTGTGCCATTACTTTCGGCGCTGCCATTGCTATCGGCGCGGGCGGATTTGCGCGTCGATATCACGCGTGGTCAGGTCGAGCCCATGCCGGTCGCCATTGCTGATCTCTACGGCGAGACGGCGGAGGCGAGCGATCTTGGGGTAAAAATCTCGCAAGTTATCGCGCGCAATCTGGAGCGCTCCGGTCTGTTCCGCCCGATTGATTCGCGCGCCTTTATTCAGGGTCCCGAAGCCATGCTGGGTGGGCCGCGCTTTGCCGATTGGCGGCAGATTAATGCCCAGGCGCTGGTGACCGGGCGGGTGCAAGTTGTTGCCGGTGACCGGCTGGAGGTTGAGTTCCGCCTGTGGGATGTGTTTGCCGAGCAATATATGGTCGGTTTGCGGCTTGGCAGCATCGCCAGCCAATGGCGCCGTATCGCCCACAAAGTGACGGATGAAATATACAAGCGGCTGACCGGCGAAGTTGGCTATTTCGATACGCGGATCGTTTATATCGCTGAAACTGGGCCGCTTGATGCACGTATCAAGCGCCTGGCGATCATGGATCAGGACGGTGAGAATTTACGCTTCCTGTCGAGCGGCAAGCAGTTGGTGCTGACGCCGCGTTTTTCACCGACCGCGCAGGAAATCACCTATCTGTCGTATGATGACGGCATCCCGCGGGTTTATTTGCGCAAGATTGATTCAGGCCAGGAAGAAGTGTTGGGCAAATTTCCCGGCATGACCTTCGCGCCGCGCTTCTCGCCGGACGGCAACAGCGTTATTCTGACCTATGCGAAAGACGGCAATTCAGATATTTTCGAAATGAATTTGCTGAGCCACAAAGTGCGCCGATTAACAAGCAACAACGCCATCGACACGGCACCGTCCTATTCGCCGGACGGAAAATTCGTGGTCTTTGAATCCGATCGCGGTGGCTCACAGCAGATCTATGTTATGGAGCGTGAGGGTTCCAAGCCACGCCGCATAACGTTTGGCAAGGGCCGCTATGGCACGCCGGTTTGGTCTCCTCGCGGAGATTTGATTGCCTTCACCAAAAGCAATAGGGGCCGATTTGCCATTGGCGTGATAAAACCAGACGGCAGTGGAGAGCGAATTTTATCGGAGGATTATTTGGTTGAGGGGCCGACATGGGCTCCTAATGGGCGGGTGTTAATGTTTTTCAGGCAGAGTGAGCGTAATCCGGATAGCGCGGAGTTGGTGACGGTCGATATCACCGGCCACCATGAGAGAATATTGTTTACCACCACAGCGGCCTCCGATCCGGCCTGGTCGCCCTTGATCCCATGAATAACCAAGGGTATAATTTTTCAGCGGAATTTGGCCGATTCTTGCCCGTTTGCAGGAATGACAAGGCGACGATCTTTAAAAGAATCTACTTTAACTGGTTTTATTTAGGCGCGGATAATTCAGCCCGGCACCATTCTGGTGGTCGTCGTGCTTTTTTAGTGCCTCTTAGAAACTATACTTTACTTGAGGGAGTGACCTAATGCGAATGAGACTTTTTGGAATGAAACGCTTGGTGCCTTTGGCTGCTGTGCTGATGATTGTCGCAGCTTGTGAGAGCACGCCGGACGATGCTGCCGCGACGAGCGGCGATGGTGACGCGACGCAAACGGCGTCCTCTTCGAGCAGCGATTCAAGCGCTGCGGTTGATTCGTCATCGATGGATAGCGATGTTTCCAGCGCCGATGTTTCCGCGCCCATTCCTGGGACGCAGGAAGATTTGGTGCAAAATGTCGGCGATCGGGTGTTCTTCGAATATGACAGTGCTGTTCTGACCCCGGAAGGCCGGCGCACTTTGGAGCGTCAGGCGGAGTGGCTGCGGCTGTTCCCGGAACTCAACATCACCCTCGAAGGCCATTGCGACGAGCGTGGCACACGCGAATATAATCTGGCGTTGGGTGAGCGGCGGGCCACGGCGGCGCGCGATTATCTGATCGCCTTCGGCCTCAACTCTTCGCGCCTGCGTTCCACCAGCTATGGCAAAGAGCGTCCCTACGCGCTTGGCCATAACGAAGAATCCTGGAGCCCCAATCGGCGCTCTGTCACGGTGGTAAACTGATCCAGTATTTCGGATCGGTGCGATTTTGGACGGGCTGGTGATTGGGAGATGATTGTGATCGGGGCGATCGGACCAGATCGATGAAGGCGCTATCGGCTATCCTGTTATGGGGTGTGTTGGCGACCTTTGTTGTGTTGCCGCCGGTCGCCCAGGCACAAACTGAAACCGCCGTGTTGCGCAGCCAGATCGATATTATGCGCAACGAGTTTAGAACACTGCATACCCAATTTCAGGAACTGCAAAAACGCATTTACAAGGAAGGCGCCAGCGTTCAGACCGAGACGGTGGCGTCAGCCGCGAACGATAATGCCGCTCGCCGGTTGGCGGTATTTGAATCGCGTCTAGATCAGCTTGAACAAAACAGACTGCGCCAGATCGACGGCCAGTTTGATGAGCTGCAAAATCTGATTCATCGCATGGATGCACGGCTTGAAAAGCTGGTGGCAGATGTTGATTTTCGTCTAACGGCGTTGGAAGCGGCGCCGCGGTCGGATGCAGCAAATTCGGGCGCGGGTGTTGCCGATGCCGGCAATACCGGGGGTGGTGGGCTGACCAATACCGGTGGCGCCAGCTCAAATATCGACGCCAATCAGGGTTACAAGCCGTCCGGCGCACCGCAAATTCTCGGCACCATTCCGCTTGAGAGCGGGGAGATGGAGCCTTTGGAGGCAGAGCCACAGCAAATGGCGAGCGCCGACATCCTGCCGGAAGGCACGGCGGAAGAGCAGTATAAATATGCCTTCGGCCTGTTGCGCAAAGCCCAATATGACGAAGCGGATCGCATCCTCGGGGCCTTTGTTGAGGTGCATGCCGATCACCCCTTGGCGGAAAATGCCTCTTATTGGCGCGGCGAAACATATTATGCCCGCAAAATGTTTGGCGATGCGGCGCGCGTTTATGCCACCAATCTGCAAAAATACCCGCAAGGCATTAAAGCGCCGGATAATATGGTGAAACTCGGCATGGCGCTGGCCAATCTGAAGCGGGCGACTGAAGCCTGTCAGGCTTTCGCTGAATTGGATCGTAAATTTCCCGAAATGCCGGCCAATGTGCGCCAAGCCGCCGCGCGCGGCCGAATAGCCGCGCACTGCCCCGAATAGAGCCCGTCGCTTGGCCTTTGACTGAGCCGAGCGCGGACTGAATCGCGCCGCGTCAACTGAGCCGCTTCAGCTCGCCATATTTTCCTGGCTTCTCTGATAGGTACCCATGACTTCTCTGATAAGCACATTGTGATCGCGCCACATATCATCGACCCAGCCACATCAGGCGCTCCGGAGGGCAAGCCGCTCAGTCAGGCTGAATTTGCTCAGCTGATGGCGCCAGCGGGGCCGTTTGAACCGGCGCCCCATCTCGCTCTTGCGATCTCCGGTGGCGCTGACAGCATGGCGCTTTGTCTGCTTGCCGCCGCCTGGGCAAAGCGGCGCAAGGGCCGGGTTACGGCACTTACCATCAATCATCGCCTGCGGCCTGAATCGGGTGCTGAGGCCAAACAGGTGGGGCGCTGGTTGCGCCAACGTGGCATCGACCATCACATTCTCGAATGGCGCGGCGCAAAGCCCAAAACCGGTGTTCAGGCAGCGGCGCGGGCGGCGCGTCTTGGCCTGCTTGCGGCTTGGTGCGGGCGCCATCATGTTCTTCACCTCTTGAGCGGCCATCAATTGGAGGATCAGGCGGGCACTCTTTTATTGCGCCTGGCCGCCGGTAGTGGCGGTGATGGTTTGGCCGCGATGCCGCTTGTCCAGGATGTCGCTGTATTGGGCCGAGGCAGGGTGGGTGACGCCAGCCTGCGTCTTATTCGTCCCCTTCTCACTGTTCCGGGGGGCCGCCTTCAGGCGCATCTGCATGGCGCCGGGCAGGCCTGGGCCGAAGACCCCTCGAACTGCAATCCGGCCTATGCCCGCACCGGCCTGGCGGCAGCGCTTGGGGATTTGGCGCCGGACGGTTTTACCGCGCTCCGTCTGTCGCGCACCGCGCGCCGCGCCGGGCAGGACAGAATTGCCCTTGAGGCGGTTTGCGGCGAAGCGCTGGCACGTGCCGCCATGCCCCATCCGGCGGGCTTTTTTCAGCTCGATTGGCAGCTTTGGCAGGATTTTCCGGAGGCGATTTCCCGGCGCGTTCTGGTTCGCATATTGGCCCGTGTAGGCGCGCGCGATTTCGGCCCGCGTCTGGCCCGGGTGGAGCGCCTGTGGCAGAGCTTGCGTGGCGCTTATCCAGAGCAGGCGGCTACCCTCGGCGGATGCCGCATCGTGCCTTATCAGGGCGGACTGTTGATTTGCCGTGAACCCGCCGCGGCAAGTGACGTGGTGACACTGAAACCGGGCACCGCCATGCTTTGGGATCGGCGCTTCAAGGTCATGGTCGGGCGCGGCGGTCACTGTGATGGTGCCTGCACGGTCGGGCGGCTGGGTACGGATGGAATTGCAGCGCTGCGCCGGCAGATGGCCGATACAGGCGCCAACATAAAAGCTGGGCGCGCGGCACTGGCGCGTATTCCCGCACCTGTGCGTCCCTCATTACCTGTGTTTAGAGACCTTGACGGGGTGCTTGCGCTACCCCATCTAGATTATGTGAGGGCAGGCGCTTCGGGCCTGTTCAGGGCGGCCTTTATACCGGCTGGGAGCGTCGGCGGAGGGATATTCGGCCCTGTTGCTTGAAGATACTTTTGCTTCAACTATTCATGATATGGTGTAAAATCACTGGATAATCGGCTATTAGGTGGCAGAATATACGGCTCGTTGGTGAAATCGGCTGATTTATGCGGATTAAGATGGGTTCCAGCGCTAAATATAGCGCTTTATTTGTTATGAGGATGTTGGCTTGGGCAGTTTCGGTAAAAATATAGCACTTTGGATCATCATAGGATTGTTGCTGGTCGCGCTGTTTCAACTCTTTCAGGGTGGCTCGACGACCAACCCAAGCCAAGAATTGGCATTTTCCGAATTCATCGCGGATGTTGAGGCAGGCCAGGTGTCTGATGTCACCATTCAGGGCCAGAATTTAACCGGCCATTATCTCGACGGCCGCGAGTTCAATACCTATACGCCGAACGATCCCGCTTTGGTGTCGACGCTGCGCGCGTTTCAAGTTCAGATCACGGCGGCACCGGTTGAGAATGGCGTGCCGTTCTTCAATATTTTATTGTCTTGGTTTCCGATGCTGCTGTTGGTCGGTGTGTGGATTTTCTTCATGCGCCAGATGCAGGGCGGTGGCGGCAAGGCGATGGGCTTCGGCAAATCGCGCGCCCGACTGTTGACCGAGCGCCAGGGCCGGGTGACCTTCGATGATGTCGCCGGCATTGATGAAGCCAAGGCCGAGCTAGAGGAAATCGTCGAATTCCTACGTGATCCGCAAAAATTCCAAAAACTCGGCGGCAAGATTCCGAAGGGTGTACTGCTCGTCGGCCCGCCCGGCACCGGTAAGACGCTATTGGCGCGCGCCATCGCAGGCGAGGCCAATGTGCCGTTTTTCACCATCTCGGGCTCCGATTTCGTCGAGATGTTTGTTGGCGTCGGCGCCAGCCGGGTGCGCGATATGTTTGAGCAGGGCAAAAAGAACGCACCCTGCCTGATCTTCATCGATGAAATTGACGCCGTTGGCCGGCACCGGGGCGCCGGGCTCGGCGGCGGCAATGATGAACGTGAGCAGACCCTCAACCAATTGCTGGTCGAGATGGATGGATTCGAAGCCAATGAGGGCGTGATCCTGATTGCCGCCACCAACCGTCCCGATGTGTTGGACCCGGCGCTGTTGCGCCCGGGCCGCTTTGACCGTCAGGTCGTGGTGCCCAACCCGGATGTGCTGGGCCGCGAAAAAATTCTCAAGGTGCATATGCGCAAGGTACCGCTGGCACCCGACGTCAACCCGCGCATCATTGCCCGTGGCACGCCGGGGTTCTCCGGTGCCGATTTGGCCAATTTGATTAATGAGGCGGCGCTGTTGGCGGCGCGGCGCAGTAAGCGCGTTGTCACCATGGCCGAATTTGAAGATGCTAAGGACAAAGTGATGATGGGCGCCGAGCGCCGCTCGATGGTCATGACCGACGAAGAGAAGCGCCTGACTGCCTATCATGAAGGCGGTCATGCGGTAGTTTCGGTCAGCCTGCCCGTCTCCGACCCCATTCATAAGGCGACTATCATTCCGCGCGGTCGTGCGCTCGGCATGGTGGTGCGCTTGCCGGAAGGTGACCGCATCTCGCTCAGTCGAGAAAAGCTCGAGACCGATATTGCCGTTGCCATGGGCGGGCGTATCGCTGAGGAAATGATCTTCGGCTATGACAAAGTAACCAGCGGCGCTTCCTCTGATATCAAAATGGCGACCTCGATTGCGCGCAGTATGGTGACCGAGTTCGGCATGTCAGATAAATTGGGGCCGCTCAGTTATGGTGAGAATGAGCAAGAAGTGTTCCTCGGCCATTCCGTGACTCAAACCAAAGTGATTTCGGAGGACACCTCCAACACCATTGATCAGGAAGTACGCCGCATCGTTGATGAAGGTTATAAGCGGGCGCAGGATATCCTCAGCGCCAAGGAAGACCAGCTGCATGGCGTTGCCAATGCTCTGTTGGAATATGAATCGCTGAATGGTGATGAGATCAATTCGATCATGCGCGGCGAAACCTTCTCGCGTCCGGATGATGATGAGCCGCCCGTGCGCCGTGGCAAGCATGGCACTGTGCCCAGCTCGGGTGAGTCAGGGCAGGCAACGGAGCCGCCCGACCTTGAGCCCAGGCCGCAGCCCGGCTCCTGATCGCAGCGCGCCCGGGCGCATATTTCTCATCGGCCGCATCTATCCATGAAAAATTTACAGACGCCTGAGACGGATTGGCGCGAGACGGCAGAGGATGCGCGCCTATATCTCCGCCCGCTTTTCCCCGCCCATGATGGCGCGTCGCTCAGCGGCGACAATGAATTGATGATCGCCGCTGGCGGAGCGCTCACCAGAATTCGCCTAGCGCGCCCTGAAATTGAACAATGGGCAACGGAGTCCAGCGACGCGCGGCGCACCCGCATCACCTCCCTGCTCGCCGCGATAGATTGCCCCCGCCAACCGCTCTTCGGCCTGGCACTCGATCAGCCGCGCATCATGGGCATCATCAATGTCACGCCGGACAGCTTCTCCGATGGCGGCCAATATTTTGATCCGGCAATCGCCATTCAGGCCGGGCAGGATATGGCCCAAGCGGGAGCCGATATTATTGATGTCGGCGGCGTCTCAACCCGCCCGGGCGCGAGCGAGCCCTCAGCAGCAGAGGAATTGGCGCGTGTGCTGCCGGTAATTGAGGCTTTGGCAAGCGCCGGATTGACTGTTTCCATCGATACCCGCCGCGCGGCGGTGATGGCCGCTGCGCTCGCCGCTGGGGCTAAGATTATCAACGATATTTCGGCTCTGTCGGCGGACCCTGAAAGCCTGACGATTGCCGCGGCCTGTGACGCGCCGATTGTCCTGATGCATATGCTGGGCACGCCGGAGACCATGCAGCAGGCGCCGGTTTATGATCATGTCGCGCTTGATGTGTTCGATTATCTTGAGAGCAGGATCGCCGCATGCCGCGAAGCCGGCATTGCCGAGGACCGCCTGATCGTTGATCCCGGCATCGGCTTTGGCAAAACGGTGGCGCATAATTTGCAAATTCTGCGCGATACCGCGCTTCTGCATGGGCTTGGGTGCCCGCTTCTGATTGGCTTGTCGCGCAAGCATTTTATTGCCCGGCTCAGCGCTGGTGAGGCGGCGGCATTGCGCGTACCCGGGTCTATCGCCGGGGCGTTATTTGCCGTGGCGCAAGGCGCGCAAATTCTACGCGTTCATGATGTCGGCGAAACATCGCAGGCGTTAAAAATATGGCAGGCTATTAGCCATGAAAATTCTGACGGTTTATAAAATTCATGTGATATTAACGGGTCAAGGATTCGCTTTCAGCAGCGGCAGGTTATAGGCAATGACGAGAAAACTTTTCGGCACCGACGGCATCCGCGGCACGGCAAACAAGCCGCCGATGACAGCGGAGATCGCACTCAGTGTGGGCGAGGCGGCGGGCGCGCAGTTTTTGCGCGGCGATCATCGTCACCGGGTGGTGATAGCCAAGGATACACGCCTTTCCGGCTATATGCTGGAGCCGGCATTGACCGCCGGATTTATCTCCGTTGGCATGGATGTGATTCTTGTCGGCCCGTTGCCGACGCCGGCGGTCGCCATGTTGACGCGCTCGCTGCGGGCCGATATGGGCGTGATGATTTCGGCGTCGCACAATTCCTTCGCAGACAACGGCATCAAACTCTTCGGCCCCGATGGCTATAAATTGTCGGATCAGGTCGAGGCCGAAATCGAGGCGCGCATGAGCGGCGATGATATTGCCCACCGCGCGGCGCCGGCGCATCTCGGGCGGGCCAAGCGGCTCGACGATGCCGAGGGCCGCTATATTGAATTCGTCAAAAACACCTTTCCGCGCAATTTGCGTTTGGACGGCCTGAAAATCGTTGTCGATTGCGCCAATGGCGCGGCCTACAAGGTGGCGCCCACTGTATTGTGGGAATTGGGCGCTGATGTGGTGCCGATTGGCGTCGAGCCGGATGGGTTGAATATCAACAAGGGATGCGGCTCGACCTATTGCGGCGCTATGCAGGCTGCTGTGGTTTCCCATGGCGCAAACCTCGGCATGGCGCTCGACGGCGACGCGGACCGTGTCTTGATGTGCGATGAAGCTGGCGAGATGCTGGATGGTGATCAAATCATGGCCATGGTGGCTGAATATTGGGCCCGCACGGACCGGCTGCGCGGCGGCGGTATAGTTGCCACCGTGATGTCTAATCTCGGCCTTGAACGCTATCTGGAAAATCTCGGCTTGACCCTCCAGCGCACCAAAGTTGGCGATCGCTATGTGGTCGAGCATATGCGCGAGCATGGCTTCAATCTTGGCGGTGAGCAGTCCGGCCATATCATCCTGAGTGATTTCGGCACCACCGGGGATGGTCTGGTTGCCGCTTTGCAAACATTGGCCGTACTGGCGGCGTCCGGGCAGCGGGCCAGCGAGGTGGCGCGGGTATTTTCGCCCATTCCACAGATGCTTCGCAATGTGACCTATGGCAGTCGCAATCCGATGGGCGAGAGCCAAGTTAAAAATGCCATTGCCGAGGGCGAATCCCGTCTCGGGAGCAGCGGCCGTTTGGTCATTCG
>Ga0209403_10001089_pt1 | contig 36476 bp, 31 predicted proteins | sample ArcticOcean_MG_C_8_FD_187440 | JGI IMG/M metagenome (GOLD analysis project Ga0209403, IMG submission 187440) | Marine microbial communities from western Arctic Ocean - ArcticOcean_MG_CB11_86 (SPAdes) (version 2) | ecosystem: Environmental > Aquatic > Marine > Oceanic | place: Arctic Ocean...
GAGGCGTCGATTGGTGATGCCAGGGGTTCTGTATTGAACGAGCCCGGTTGCCGCCGGTTCGATATTGTTCAGGCTGCAGACGATCCTACGTCGTTCGCTTTCTGTGAGGTGTACAACGATGAAGCAGCGTTTGCTGCTCACGGTGAAATGGCTCACTTCAAGTTGTGGCAGGAAGCTGTCGGCGATATGTTCGATGGTGAAGTTGGAGTTTCGTTCTGTAAGCCAGTATTCCCAAGTGGTGACGGAAAATGGGATTCTTACCGATCGCACATTGTGGATGATCCGTACTTCGCTTCGAGCTTGCACGTGATTCACGCACCGAAGTTCGTGAAGGAAGAGCATGTTGATGCCTTCATCAAGTCGGTTTCTGCCGATGGCGTTGGTTCGACTCACGAGGAACCGGGTTGCTTGCGGTTTGATGTTTATCAGAACGTGAACGATCCGACTGAGATGTATCTGTACGAGGTCTACGCCAACCCTGACGCGTTTGAGTACCACAAGGGCACTCCTCACATTAAGCAGTGGGTTGAGGATGTTAAGGATATGTACGACACCAGCCGTGACGGTGGTGCACGTGTTGGACGAAACGTATGGCCGCCCGACAACTGGGCTTGGAGTTCGGGCAAGCCAACCTGGTAAGCCCGGTTCAAGATGTATAGCTAAATAAGAAGCGCCGGGTCATTAGACCTGGCGCTTCTCTTTGTTTTTAGAAACCGCTGTTATTACGCAGCGATGTCATATGAAGTTGTGAAGACCGCAACAGAGTCCTTCAGTGATCCAACTACTTGTTGTGATTCTTCAGCAATGAGAGATGTAGCGACGTTTGCTTCTGTAAACAATGGTCCAACAGATGTTTCAATCACTCCGAGAGCATCGATTGCTGTTGGATCATATAGTCAGTTGTTGTCGGATTGGGGCTAGAGGTCGAGGCGATAAAACCTTATGGCTGTTCCGCCAAACACATCGGCTTTTGCGGTAGGTGATAGTGAGCTGAGTATTTCTCGGGCTGTGTCAGTTACGGTTTTGTATTCGGCGGCTAGTGTCGAAACAGGCCAATCGGTGCCGAACATTAGTCGGTCGGTACCGAACAGGCCCAGTACGTGGTGGATGTATGGACGTAGATCATCGGCCGTCCAATTTTGATGGTCGGCTTCTGTCACCATTCCGGAAATCTTGCAGTGAATTCCTTCGATGCTCGCAACTTTCCTCATGTCAGTAAGCCACGGCTCGACAACATGGTCGGCTATCAGAGGCTTGGCTATGTGATCGACTACAGCTCGAAGATCGGGCACTTGATCCATGATTTTCGGTATGTAAGGCAGGTTGGGCGGCTTTGCGAGAAAGTCGAACGTTAAGTTACGGCGGACAAGTTCCTGAAGTCCGTTGATCGCCCCAGAGTTCACGATCCATCCGGGGTCGTCTTCACCTTCCCAAATATGCCTGACACCCTTGAAATATTTGCTGCGCTGAAGTTCGTCGAGTGTGTAGCCAACTTCAGGGTCGGTTAGGTCGACCCAGCCGACTACTCCAGCGATGAAATCATTTTGGTCGGCTAGCTCAAGCAACCACCGCGCTTCGTCCGGCGATGACACGGCTTGAATGATGACGGTGTAATCGACGCCCGCCGCTTTTACTAACGGTTCGAGATGAGCAGGGCCGTAGTCGGTGGCGAGAGTGCTGCCAGCGGGCATCCACGAGTAGTCGAATCGGTCGATTTCCCAGAAATGATGATGACTGTCGACGATGCGTGGTTTAGTCAATTTGGATGACTTTCGAGATGTGGGTGTTGGTAGCAGCGCGGTCGAGCAGGGTGTTAATGATCTGATCGACCGCTTGAGCAACTCTGATTAGGCGACGATTGTGCCGATTTCAGGATTTCCGACCGTTGCGGTGTTGTGCTTGCCGGCAAAGTTGGCATCGCCATACCAGAGTTTGCCGTCTTTGATCGACATGCCGTGTACGAAGGCATCGCCGGGGTCGAGAGTTATTCGGTCGAGTTCGGCGCCTGTGTCGACGTTGTATTTGACGATAACGTTGTCGGTTGTGTGGGCGCACCAGAGACCGTCGTCGACACGAGCGAGTCCATGTAGACGGGGTAGCTCGACTTTGAAGCTGTGGACGATCTTGTAATCATCTGACGGGTCTATCAAGTAGATAGCTTTTGGTTGGAATGCGGTTACCCAAATTTTGCCGTTGTCCCATTCGATCCCATGAATTCCGCCGCCATCTGGAGTGCGGAATCGATCGACTGGCTGGCCAGTTCGTAAATCGAGCTTGTAGATGTATCCAAGGCCTGTATCGGTTGATCGGGATGGACGTGACACTGAGGTTCCGTTTGATGCCGTCCAAAGAAATCCACCACCGACAGTTATGCCCGAACCATTTGCAGTGGGCGTGGAAATAGTGCGAAGTAGCTTGCCCGTTTCATCGACCACGTAAACGTTATCGGTCTTCTGATCCATCACGAAAAGGCCTTCATCGGTCCATTGCAGGCCGTTTGGCATATCGCATGGTGTTTCAATTTGTTTGACAGTTTTCATGGTCGTTAAGTCGTGTCCTTGATGGATATCTGAGCCGTTTATGTGGCTTTTCAGTTCAGGAATTTAGTCCTGCAACGCCATAATGTTTCGTAAGAGGCGAAGAGTCAAGATGATAACTGGTATTGTGCACCTGAACTACGATTAGATGGTCGTTGGCGCTACTACCAAATGTGAATTGGATGAATTAGACGCGAAGTAACCGAATTTTGGATGTAGAATAGAATGGTGATGTTGTACCGGGCGCTCGCAACTATTTGATTTGTAAGAATTCTCCTCGACTCCGCCCACTTCGACTCACCTGTGAAAAATAGCCGCGTAAAGTGCGAGCCAGAGTGCCGCGCCTTGAGCGATGACTTATTAGGTGGTGGCTGAGATGCCCTCAAAGTCTTCTAAATCGTCAGAATTACACGAAAACGATCGCGTTATGGTGTTCATCGACGGAAGCAACCTGTATCACGTGCTGTCGCAAGCATGTGGCAGGCATGATTTGCAGTTCGACAAGTTCGCCATGAAATTGGCCAACGGTCGTAAACTTCAACGGATTTATTACTACAACATTCGCCAAGAATCTGACTCGAACCCCAATGTTGGTGTTGAGCAGGCAAAGTTCCTTGAATCGATGTACGACACTCCCTATGTGGAAGTTCGACTCGGAATTTGGAAACAGCGCGGAGATATTATGGTTGAGAAGGGCGTCGACGTAATGTTGGCGACTGATCTCGTGACCAATGCATATAACGATCACTACGACACAGCTATTGTTGTGAGTGGTGACGCCGACTTCTACCCAGCCTTACAGGCGGTAAAAGATGTTGGTAAGCACATAGAAGTCGCTGCATTCGATATGAATATGTCGGCTGAATCGGCGCGAGTTTCTGACGTTGTTCAGAAGTTCAATAAAACGTGGTTCACTGGTTTGTGGATGACCCGAGCGCAGTCACGAACGCGGGCAACTGCCGCATCTAGACCTGAGGTTTCGGATGAGGCTGCTTCGCCTAACGGTGAAGACAAGGCTGCTACTAAGGCTGCTACAGCTCGACGTCCGAGCACTCGTAGGTCGCCTTCTAGTTCAACTACTTCAGCAGCTGGTTCAAGTCCGCGAGCACGTCGATCACCGACTACCCGAACTCGTAAGCCTGCTTCTCGAAGTTCGACAGCAGCTCAAGCCGCTGATACCGAAGCACCGACTACCGAGTCTGCTCCAGAGAAGAAAATACGTCGAACACCTACGCGTCGTCGTGTTGGTAGTGGTGCTAGTTCAAGCTCAAGTTCGACTGCCGGTACAGGCAATGGTCGTTCAGCTCCGAAGCCTCCACCGCTTCGGAAATCGGCTGATTCGCCAGCTCCTTCGACAGCTAGTTCGGCTCCGCCGGCAAGCAAGGATTCAAGTGATGTGGAGCCAGTGGGTAGCCCAACTAGGCGTCGCAATTGGCGTGGTCGTCTTGGTCTGAACAATAGTGAAGAGGAATAATCCTTTAGGTCACGAATATTTGTGAATTAAAGGGATGGCATCGAATTTTGATGCCATCCCTTTTTTGTTTTCTCGGGATTCTCTAAGGTGAGCGCGTTGACCTGTTGCGTACTGGCTGCTAGCTTCCGCTGTGAAACATATTCATTCAGGGTGTTCCGCGAGGATTTGTAAATGCCATCACTTCAGAGCTTGCTTGATCAGGTTGAATCGGCAACCAACGAGATAGTCGAGCTTGAGCAATCATTAGTTCAGATTCCATCGGTGAACACAGGGTTCATGCCGACGGGCGGCGAAACAGCGGTTGCAGAGTTCATTCGCGACTGGCTTGATCAAGATGGTCTCTCATCTCAGATTCTGGCTCGTGACGCTGATAGAGGAAATATTATTTCGGTCTACCCGGGAGATGACAATGACACTCGCCTGATGCTTATGTCACACACCGATGTGGTTCCTGTTGAGGATGCGACAAAGTGGAATTGGGATCCGTTTGCAGCCGAAATTTCTGAAGGCCGAGTCTATGGTCGAGGTGCTTCCGACTGTAAGGCGCTACTTACTTGCCAACTAATGGCGATGGCGATTATGAAACGGTCGGGCGTGCGGTTGGATCACGGGTTGCGACTTGTAAGCGGTGCTGACGAAGAACACGGCGGTCGATGGGGATTCGGCTGGCTTGCCGATAATCACCCGGATTCGTTGAAGGCTCAGTTCGCAGTTAACGAAGGTGGGGGCACGCCGGTTGAAATCGGTAATTCGCTTACTTACTTGCTTGGTACTGGCGAAAAGGGTCGGATGGAATTGCACATTACACTTCGTGGCGAAAGTGCACATGCTTCGGTGCCTTGGACGGGTGTGAATGCCAGTTACAAGCTTTCGCGTGCTTTGGGAGCTATCGAGGCGTACCGCCCCGAGCTTGATACGTCGCTAGAGATATTCGATCACGTCAGATCGTTCGGGGTCGAGGAGAAACCCTCGCCAATGAATATCGACCGAATTGTGGCTGACATGAATGAGACGTCGCCACGCCTTGGGTCATTGCTGAAGGCGTTATCTCGCATGGTGCTTACGCCGACGATGGTTTCTGGTGGTATCAAATCGAACAGTGTTCCTGAAGAGATCAAACTCACTTGCGATATTCGAACTTTACCGTTTCAGGATGAGGCGTACGTGCGTCGACAGCTCGATCAGGCTTTCGAGGGAATCGATGGTCTCGAATATCAGATCGATTACATGTCGGTGCCGAATTCTTCAGAGTTCGAAACAGAGCTGACCGATTCGATTCGGAAGGCTCAGGCAGCGGCTGTTGGAAGGGACGATATTCAGTGGATACCCGCGATTAGCAACGGTTTTACGGATTCTCGATTTACTCGGGATCTGGGGATCATTACATATGGGTTCACAGGGGCACATCCGGACGACGATCCTATGCTTGCAAGAGCCCATGGGACCGACGAGTCGGTCGGTATCGCTTCGCTGATTAGCGGCACCAGAAGTATGCTGGCGATTGCTTACGATCTATGTGGTGCGAGATGACAAGCCTGATTGGATCGACAATAGTCTGATTAGCGTTCGTCTACACTTCGTTCTTTTGTCCCAATTTTGTTCATGGATCGCGTTCACATTATGACAACTAATTCCACTCCTAACGTTCTGTTCATCATGGCCGATCAGATGAAGGCTTCGATTCTTCGCATGTATTCGCCGGAGATCGGGATCGAAACTCCTACGCTTGAGCGACTGGCCAATGAGGGTGTTCGGTTCGAGCACGCGATTACTCCGCATCCGCTTTGCGTTCCGGCCCGCACATCGGTTATGACTGGTCGTTACCCGCATTCGACTGGTTGCAGGCGCAATGAAACATTGATGCCGAAAAATGAACAGCATGCGTTTCGGATTTGGAAAAACAACGGTTTCACAACGGGTCTCATCGGTAAAAATCACTGCTACATCGAGCCGTCAGACATAGAGCTATTCGATATTCGGTGCGAGATTTCTCATGGTGGTCTGCCTGAAGAGGGGAAATATAGGGGTGAGAATGCCGGGAACACCGGTATGGAATGGGTTGTGCCAGAGGTTGATATTAATGCGGCTCATGAGGTACGGGTAAATCTCAGGCAAAACGCTCAGAGTCCGAGAATAGCGTATGCCATATCCGACACTCCTGAAGAGCATTACAACACTTCGGCGATTGCTACTCAAACCGAAGCGTTTCTCGACAAATATGCTGCGGGTGATTTCGCTTCAAATGGGTCTGGTGATCGTGATCCATTTGCTCTCTGGGTTTCATTTCCCGATCCGCACGAACCGTTCGAAGCTCCGCGCCGCTATGCAGATATGTTCCCACCGGAGGATGTAGTTCTGCCGCCTCAGCGCACGAACGAGTACACCGATGGAACTTCACCAGAACGCAATCGTGTGCTGGCACGAATGATGCGCCAGACGGATGATCTCGAAGAACACCGTCGTGGGGTCGTGAGCGTCTATCAGGCGATGACCAGATTCGTAGATGACGGCATCGGGAGAATCGTAGACAAGCTAGATGAGCTTGGGCTCAGAGAAAATACGATCATCGTGTTCACTGCTGACCACGGTGATTTCATGGGCGAGCACGGAATGGCTGTCAAGGGCGGAGTTTTCTACGACGCACTGGTTCAAGTCCCAATGATCGTGTCGTGGCCGGATGGAGGCGTTCCACAGGGCGTGGTCGAAGATTCAATGGCGAGTACCGTCGATATTCTTCCGACGTTGCTGGAGCTTCAAGGTCTTGCTTCGTTCGATGGAATAGGCACAGGTTGGGCACGAGGCGAAGAGACAGAAGGTGAAACGGCGCTATCGGAAGAAGAGACTCGTCGGATACAGGGTCGGCCATTGCCGACTGTCACGTCTGCTGCTCCTCGTTCTGCGGCATTCTCAGAGTATGGTTCCGGCGGACCACCGGTAACGATGGACCAGCTTGATGAAATGGATGAGCCGCTTGGCTATCACACGATCATAGAAACACTCTGGGGTCGGGAAGCTGAAGGTCGTCGAAAGATGGTTCGCACGAGAGAGTGGAAGTACGTCACCGATCCGATGGCTCGTGGAGCGACTTTGATTTCGGGTTCAGACGGTGGACCAGGTGATGTCGACGAACTTTACGATCTGAATAAAGATCCTTGGGAACTGACGAACGTAGCTCATCTCGCAGAAAACGCTGGCGTGATTTCCGAAATGCGTTCGTTGCTTGCGGGTTGGATGATCGATACCGAAGATCCTAGTCCAGTCGAAGTTCCAGAATCTATCGGTAGGGTTGTTCCACGTTGATTATCTTCATGCAAGCTCCACAACCAAAACGGACCGGATTGCGATAGGCTTTTCGGCGTTCAATTTGCGCTATTTGCGATAAAAACCTGCGCCTTAGGGCGCTTCGAGATCCTAACTCATGAATCGAATGTTGAAAATGTACAAAATTAAGATTCTATTGCTTTCTGCGTTCTTGCTAGCGATATCAGCAGTCGCCTGTGGCTCCGATGGCGGCGGGGAAGGGGTAGCGATGGGTGGGACTGATGACTGGCCGAAGCGGATTCGGACTATCGAGTCAACGGCGGTATTCACAGAGGCCGATATGAAATCGGTTGGCTGGAAGAGTCAACGCGATTTCATTTTGGAGTACCCGGGAACGTCGCTTGCAAAATGGGGATACCTGAATCAGAAAGAAGTTGGCGTTCTTATCTACGCCAATGCCGAAGATGCCCAAACTCTTGGAGTAACCGCTGCTGATAGTCAGACCTTCAGGCGTGAAGAAGACGGACAGGCTCCAGACGGTAATCTCGTCGATCGAATCTCGTGCCGTGACGCGGCTGGTGCATCGGCAGTGAAGGCGAACACAGGCTTCACGTCGAAGTCCTTCTCTGCTTCATATCTTGATCCCGAACTTGGTGATTCTGATGACATCGAGGCTGTGGGTGGTGCATGTTCGAACCGATTTCCGACGTATAACGATTACACTGTTATCGGCAATATTGTGATCATGTGCGAGAGCGATGGTCGTAATCTGACTGAGCCTTCTACGAATTGTGAAAAGATCGAAGAATGGTTGCTGCCGGATTAGTAGCCGTTGTGCTGTTCGAAATATACTTAAGAATAGGGTCATCATTACGATGGCCTGATTTCGTTTAAACGCTCGTTTCAAGTGCATAAACTATTATAGAAATTTCCGAGTATTATTGATTCTTCGTTCTAAACTGCTGATTTCGCACGGTTGCACTAGAGGCTACTTTTGATGAATCGATTTCTACTTATTTCTAGAGTTCAGTTGTTACTGATTTCGGCGCTGTTGGTTGCAGTAGTGGCGGTTGCGTGTGGAAGTGCTGAAGACGAATCATTGGTGGCTTCAGGCGGTGATGAGACCACTCCTCAACGAGTCCGTATAGTCGAATCGACTAAGATTTTCACTGAGGATGATGTTAAGGCAATCGGATGGAAGGGGCAGAGGGATTTCCAGCTCGACTACCCAGGAGCAACGACCTTCAAGTGGGGATACCTGAATCAGACTGAGGTTGGTGTTCTGATTTATGCTTCGGCTGAAGACGCTAAGACGCTGGGTGTTGCGGCAGCAGACGATCAAACCTTCCGCCGCGAGAGTGATAATCAGGCTCGTGATGGAGATCTAACGGACCGAATTTCTTGCAGACGCCCTGTCGGTTCTTCCGCTGTAAAGGCGAACACAACGTTCCCTTCGAAGTCGTTCTCAGCATCGTACCTAGAACCCAAATCCGACGGTTCAGATGACGTTCTAGCTGCTACATGCACGACCAGATTCCCAACCTACAACGACTACACGGTAGTTGGAAATGTGGTGTTCATGTGCGAGGGTGACGACGGAAACTTACTCGATCCTTCAACTAATTGTGAAAAAGTATCCGAGTGGTTGATTCCTATCGAGTAATGCTTTTGGCATTCGTAGATAGGTCGAAAAATACTAGAAGCGGAAGTAGATGAATTCTGCTGATGTATCGGCTTTGAGAGCCAATATAGCTATAAACGACGTGAGCGTAAGAGCGGTTAATACGACCATTATGCTCACGTCGTTTCGCTCCCAAATGTCGGCGATACGGGGGCGATCGACAATAGCGTGAATCCAAATGGGTAACGAGTAGATCAGGACAGTTATGCCGAAGACTAGGGCGAGCTTGAGGTCACCGGTCGAGTCAGCAATATTATCGCCAATATAGGAGAAATCACCCTCTCGGAATAGCAACCAGCTGGCGCTTATTACGATGAATGTGATGACTGTTGCGGGTAGTGTGGGGAGGTTGATCCTAAAGTGGCTTGCTGCTCGCCAGATGAGAATTAACGCTGCGTTGAGAAGTCCCCACAGTACAAAGTTCCATGCGGCCCCGTGCCATAAACCGCCGAGTACAAATATAACGATGAGGTTGACCGCCAAGCTGTATCGACCGTTACGATTGCCACCTAATGGGATGTAAACGTAGTCACGTAGCCATGTCGATAGAGTGATGTGCCAACGGCGCCAGAAATCGGCAGGCGATGCTGCTAGCCACGGATGTCGGAAGTTCAGCGAAAGCTCGATACCGAGAAGGCGAGCGGAGCCTCGTGCGATATCCGTATAGCCAGAGAAATCGGCGAGTATTTGTACACCGAATGCCAATACGCCAACCCAAAGCATCGGTGCTCCAGGTTGAGTAGTGGAGAAAATACTGTCTACGATCATCCCAACGTTGTCGGCAATAACTAGTTTCTTGAAAAGCCCCCAAGCGATAAGTGAAATTCCTCTGGCGGTTCGATTTGCATCGAAATTACGTCGTCGCTCGAATTGCGGTAGTAGGGAGGACGCTCGTTCGATTGGACCTGCTACAAGCTGCGGGAAGAAGCTGGTGAATAGTGCCGTATCGATCAAGCTTTGACGTGCGAACGTTCGTTTCGTATAAACGTCGATCACGTAGCCGAGGGATTGGAAGGTGTAGAACGATATTCCGACGGGAAGGATGATCTTTAGCGTTGATTCAAAATTGGCGATGCCGAATGTATCGAGCACATCTGAAATGCTTTCAACAAAGAATCCGGCGTATTTGAAGAATGCCAGCGCTCCTAGTGAAGCTGTGATTGCGATCCAGAGATATTTGCGGGAGTTATTTGGATCGGCTTCGATACGGCGTGCAGTAACGTAATTTACCGCTGTGTAGCCGCCGAGTAGTAGTGCCATTTTTGGGTCGACGAACGAGTAGAAAAAGTAGCTAGTAACAAGCAACAGTAGGTTTTGGAAACGCCGTGTCACAAACCAGTAGCCAGTGAAAACTGCGAGTAGTAGCACCGCGTATTCGAGCGATTGAAAGGTCACTGGGCGGTGCCTTTAGCGTCGGTCGATTTGAGCATCCATTCGGAGAAAAATTCGGTGTAGCTCTCGCGGAATCGGTTTTTGAGGTGGTAACCGTCGTAGTACATGGCGGCGTCGATGTCGCCGCTTTCAACATGTCCGATCATGTCGATGTAGCGAACATCGTTCGCAGCAATATACGTAGAAAGATCATTTGTGTAGCGAGCTAAGGAATCAGGTTCATTCGGTAATCCGTCGTTTGTTGGCCGAGCTGCCACCCGAACTATCGTCAGGTTTGCTTTGATCTTGGCGGCGGATCGTATTAATTCTGGAAGGAATGAATCATCGATCATTTCGTCGAAATCGCCGTGAAATTTCGGCGATTGGATGATTGCTGCTTGATCCCGTATGTTGACGAACGAGAATGTCGAATCCGCTGCATAGGTGAATTCTTGTTCGTTGTAACCGACAAGTCCTGCGGCTATCGAACTAATTGATTGCGATTGCTGATTCGATTTCGCCATTGGATAGATGGAGACGAACGCTTTTTTTATCTTGTCGGAAACCGATTGTTTCTTTGAAGATGACAAGGCGTATCGAGAGGTATCCGAACGACTTAACCGGTCAATTAGGGCTGGATCTTCTGAACCGGTGAAATTGATTTGTCGAGTGATTAGATCGTCATGAAAGAAGACGAATATTTCTGACGGTGGATTTTTGATAGCCGCTACGATGTTCTGTAACTGTAGTAGCCATACGCCGGGAGCTGTACCTTCTATAGCCAGCGAAACAGCGGTGTTGCCTGTTAGCTCGCTTAGATAGTCAGGATCGATCCGGGTGTTGAGTAATGAGTTACCCATGAACACGACATCGGCGGCAGAGTTCTGTAGATCGTCGACTGCGGATTGATCGAATTGTTCTGCTATCTGCATACGACCGAAGGCTGCAGGAACTATCAACACAACAAGAATCAAGCCGATTAACATCATCGCAGATGAACGGCGTTTGGTTGCGGGATTCGCGGGTGTAGTCGGTTCTGTGACGTCGGGCTGCTGCGGCATTAGTCGGAAGTGTATTACGCCGCCCGTGGTGATGGCAGGGTGTACGTCAGGCTTTCTGAAGACTCGAGCGCTGAACCTCGTCCAGTCGTTGCTGACATATTCCACATCGAGAAACAAGGTTCCGATGGCACACGAGGGGTTATCGCTGTGAGTCCGATGCTAGATAGTGTGCCTGAAGCGATTGCCGGCTTACACGTGACCGTTCTCTACGCCAGAACCGTGATGCGGTTCGAGGGCTGGATGCTTAGCGATACTGGTACAACCGAGGGTGTTCTTGTCGAGCCGTACTTACTCGGTACTTCGGCTTCAGAAGTGTCTGGTGCATTGCAAGATCGGCCGTATCGACTGATGTTGCTTGGTATGCGCAATACGGAGGTGCGTAACTACGGGACATTGGATGATCACATCGAGCGCATGGTCTGGATGCCGGCAGTCTTTGTGACAGCATTCCGCGTTTATCTCATGCATGTAACTATTCCAGTGTGGTGCACATCTGAACATATTTGAAACCGTTTTGGGAGCTTGGTGTACTACACTCGCGTTCACAACGGTTTTAGATAGGGTATTGAAAGGTCATCACACTTGAAAGCGAATCCATTACGAGCGGGTGTTGAACGAGGCGAACTGCAGATTGGCACCTGGGTTAATATGCTTCGCAATCCGGCGTCGATGACGCTGTTCAAAGAGGCCGGGTTAGACTTTATACGACTCGATATGGAGCATTCGTCGCCGTCGATAGAAACGGTTGCCGATTTTGCTGTGATGGGACGGGCGCTGGATTTACCTGTAATGGTTAGGCCCCCTGAGGCGAATCGGGAGTGGATTACTCGATTATTGGATATCGGGATTTACAACATTCACTGTCCTCAGGTAGATACGCCTGAGCATGCCGCTGAAATCGTCGCTGCTTCTCGATACACGCCCCGTGGTTCGCGAGGAATGGGAGCTGCGACCCCCGGGAACGATTTCGATGTTTCGATGCCGGTGATGGATCGTCTGAAGTTCACTAACGATCAAGTGTTTATAACTGTTATGTTCGAGTCTGCGCAGGCTTTTGAACATCTTGACGAGATCGCTTCAATGGATGGGATCGATGCTCTGACGCTGGGACCGCAGGATTTGGCGCAAGATCTTGGTGTGTTCGGAACGGCCGATCAGGCTAGAGTGATTGATGAGAAGAGAACACAGATCGTTGAGGCGGCGAACAAGTACGGCAAAACGTGCGCCATGCTGGTGAATTCTGCCAAGCAAGCGCGCCAGTGGCGGGATGCTGGTGTGCTGTTGGTGAACTATTCCTCTGAGGTCGATATTTTATTGAGCGGCTATCGGTCGGCATTGAGCGAGATAAGAGGCTAGAGGTTTCTAAGAAAAGGGCAGTGATGAGCTGAGTACAACTCCGTAAGATCGGGTAGATTGCACTTCATATCAAGTTGTGATTGGAGCGATGCGAGGGGCGGCAACCGATGTTGCATTGTTCGATACTACAGCGGGATTGGAAATACCGAATTCGCTATTAATATCACGGGTAGACCCATGAACGAATCGTCCGCAATGGAAGCATGGGTCAAAGTCCGGTTTTTTGGCAACTATGGGTCACTTTGTGATGAACGAAGATCCTGTCGGTTTAATCAACTGCTTGATAAAGCGCTTATCGTTATCGACTCGTGAGACTTTTTAATGAAGGATGAAGAATGATTCAGTTTGGTGTTGCGACGACATGTCTTGACCAGCCCGATTCGATCCGTTACTCCGTTGCATGGGCGATTGAACATGGGTTCAGTGGCATCGAATTCAACGCGCCAGAGATGTATCTGACCGAGCAATCGCTGATAGATATTAAGTGGGCGTTAGACATGTCAGTCGAGCACAATTTGCGATACACGCATCACTTTCCGCCGAGCGCACTTCCTAGTTCCCATCTTGCTGCGACCAGAGCACACGATCTCGAAGAGTTCAACAAAGAGGTATATGTCGCTGGTGAACTCGGCGTTGAGGTAATCGTCGTTCATCCGGGTCGACTCAACGTGCCAGGAGTTGAGTGGGGTGAAGAATCAGAGAATGATCGGCAGATGGGAATTTCCTATTTCGTTGATTGGGCGAAGGAAGCGGCTGAGAAGGCTGAAAGTGCTGGTGTTGTGATCGGCTTCGAAAATATGCACTACAACCCAGGTTGGGTCATTCGATCACATCAGGAACTCGTTGATGCTGTCGACGAAATAGACCACGGGTCGGTCGGTATAACTTTGGATGTTGGGCACGCTTGGGGTTCTGGCGGAATCGATGCTGGGATCAAGATATTTGACGACCTTATTAAACACGTTCAAGTCCATGATGCTCGAGGTCCGGAGGGAGCTGGTAATGTTCGTGATCAGCACCTCGAAATCGGCACGGGACTGGTGAAGTGGAATTCAGTGGGTGAGTTTGTTCGTGGGAATGAATTTATAGTCGTGGTTGAGACGTCGGGACGTGACTCCGACCGAGAGGGCATGGCATTGCGTAGCCGGGATCTACTTCAGAAGCAGTGGAATTCGTGATTTCGTCCGTCTAACGGTAATAAAGTGCTGTTAGCGAAAAGCCAGTGTCACAAATATTCCAGTGACACTGAGCGCTGCGCCGCCAAGAGCGAAACGGGTCAGTCGTTCTCGTAACAATATTGCCGCCATGAGTACTGCCCACATTGGCGATGTGTTGATTAGCACGACGACTACACCTGGTGGGGCGTTGTCGAGAGCTAAAACGAACGTCAACGCACTTACTGCAAACAGGATGCCGCTCAGGATTATTCGAGTAGCGTTTCCCTTGAAAACCCTAGTGAGTCTGGCAGATGGAAACGCAATGCCCACTCCAATAAATAGAATTGCCGGTACTAAATTTCGGATAGTGGCAGCGGCTACTGGCGGTGTTTCTTCGAGTCCGATTACCGTTGATAGAAACCCTCCTGCCCATAGAAATGACGTTGCGATTCCGAGTCCGATACCGATGTAATCACCTCTTGGTTTACGTTTTACGGACTTAGATGACTCGATCGCATCTAGTGTGCGATCATCTGGCTGCCAGTTGAGAAGCACCACTCCACCTATGATCAGTATTGCTCCTCCAATCACGCCGATCTGCGGGTTGTCACCTAGGAAAAGCCAGCCTGATAGGACTGAGATACTGATGAAGATGCTCTGAGTGGTTGGGTAGACCTTGCTAACCGTGCTACGTGACAAGGCAAGCCAGAATACGAGTGATCCGGCTGTGTTGGACAAAGCACCGCCAACAAGGAACAGCGCTGATCGGAGTTGAATATGTATGAGTTCGTGTAGCTCATCGATCATGAGTCCGACTATCAGAAGGAATATTAGACCGATCCATACCTGAGCGCTGACGATATGGTGTGGCTTTACGTTTTTGCCAACACCTTTTGTTATTACGCCAGTGAGCGCCCAAACTACGGCGTTGGCCAGAGCTGCTAGCTCACCCAATTTGGATTAACTCCGGGTGCTAATTCGCTTTCGATCGCGTAATTCGATATAGAAGTCAATTCTGTAGTTTCCAAGACCTGATTTAAAACCGAAATGTCGGTGCAGTTCATCAAGTTCGCATCGTGCTTTGCAGTCGCAAAATGGTGAGAATTATCCGTTCCCCACTAATATCCTATAGACGTCCTTTTCAGGTTTGAGCATGCGTTCGAATCCATCCTCTATGCCGCGGTCTAAGGGGACTAGAGCTGAGATTAGCGGTTTGACGTTGACAGAGCCGTTCGCTATTAGGTTGACGGCTTTGTGGTAGCCGCCGGTGGATGTGGCGGAGGAGCCCATGATGGTTTTTTCGCCCATGTGTGCTCTGCCGAAGTTGACTGTGGTGTCTTGGTGTGAGAAGCCGACTATGACTACTCTGCCGCCCCTGCGAACCCAGTTCGCAGCGTCGAGTCCAGTTCCCGGTGCACCTGCGGTTTCAATAATGACGTCGGGACCATAGCCGTTCGTGAGACCGGGTAAAAGCTCCTCTGGATCAACGTCGTTGGGGTTAATGGTTTTTAGCGCCCCTAATTCTCGAGCTAAAGCCAGTGACTGCTCGCGTGGATCGATTGCTATGACGTTGAGTCCGGCTGCTTTGAGAACTTGGAGGGTACAGAGTCCGACTACACCACATCCGATAACAGCGGCAGTTTCACCGATGGTGACTTTCGCATTTTCCACGGCGTGAACTGCTACGGAAGTCGGCTCGGCTAGAGGGGCTTCCTCATTGGTCATATTGTCAGGCAAGGGGATGCAAAGGGAGGCTGGCCAGACACCGAACTCGGCGAGTCCACCGTCGTCTGAGAATCCGAAATTGCGTCCGTTTTCACAGAGTTGAGATGTGCCTTTTCGGCAGAAGAAACAAGTTCCGCAGGTGCGAACGTTTTCTACTGCGACTCGAGTGCCGATTTCGAGTACGTTTTTAGAGAGCTTGGAGCCTCGGCGTGGGTTGGGATTATCATCTTCGACGGCGGGTCCGATTTCAACTACCACGCCTGCGGCTTCGTGTCCTTGGACATGGGGTTTGCCGCTCCAGTTGAACATGCCGTGCTGCCACATTTCGATGTCGGTTTGACAGATGGATGAGTAAGTGAGTCTTAGCAATACTTCGCCCGGTCCGGGTTTTGGCTTTGGATAGTCGGTTGTGTATCGGAGGTCTTGTTTACCGTGTAGGACGATTGCTTGCATGGGTGTTTGATTTGCTCCGGGCGTTTTAGGAAGACTTGTCGTTGGCTGTAATCTACTCTTCCTCTTATTCCTCCCGAAGAAGGGACGACCGTTGAGTGAGGCTGAATCAACCTGTGTGGTGATTGTTTCTAGATGTGATTGATGGTCTATTGTGAGGTATTTTTCGAATTTTGGAGTGAGGAGACGAGTATTACTGTTGTTGGTTCTAAATATCTATGAAGATCGTGAGTTTCACTCGTGATGAATTGAAGTACAGGTGGTCAATGTTGTCTGACCTTTCGTTCTTCGGGAACCTCAGGAAGAGACTGGGTTTGGTGGCTGAAGCGCGGGTGAATCCGAGTAGTAAGGATAGATTCTAAAAATGACTTCAGAACGGGAGTGTGCTAATTGCGTTCTGTTGAACTAGATGTCCGAAACGTGTGTGATTGCCGCTGAACCTAGCTTTTTGACGTCTTCGGGTGGTATTCGGAGTTCGCCGGATGGTGTTTTGAATGGAGTTTCATTCTGGAGATCATAGAGGGATGCCCAGAGCCAGCCGGCATTCGAGTCGGCGAATTCGTTTCGTGCAGATAGTTCGCTAGTTGGTGTGGAATCGAAGCCGGTGAGTCGCGTGAAATATATGTGGTCGATGTGCTGATGCTCGCCATATTCATTGTCGACCACATCTTCGATCATGATGCTGTGTGGCGCGGTGACCTGCTCGAGGTTGGAGATTTCGATTTCTTCGTGGATTGGGACGATTTCGACGTCGAAGCCGGTTTCTTCTTTGATTTCACGAAGCGTTGTTTGGACGGGGTCTTCGTTAGGATCGACGTGTCCGCCTGGAGGGAGCCATTCCCGAACCTTTTTGTGCCAGTGAAGCAGCGTTGAATTGCGGTGAACGACGAAGCCGGTGGCAGTGAAATGGCGGGTTGTGTGGGATGGCATGAAGGAAAAGACGCTAACGAAAATGTGTGAAAGTGGTGCAGACGCGAGTAGAGCCACCGGACCAGCATATCCATTTTACGGGAGTTTGCTGATCGGGTGGCTCTACTCTAGAGGTGCCCTACTGGTAGGGCGCCCTACCTAAAGTAGGACACCTCGTTTGGTACTAGACATTAAAACAGACCACCTCCTTCTTGGAATCGAACTCCGGGTAGTAGAGTTTTCCTACCCACGGCCGCCTGCCCGATGAAGGGTTTGGTCAAGACCGATTATAGGAGTATACGGAAATAAAGAAACAAAAGTTTGGTTGTGATCCACCACGATCGTCACAAGTTTTAGTTACGTACTATTGCCGATCGGAGCTAAAAGGACTTATTTTGTATCTCAGTGAAGACTGAATTACATAGGCTAGATACGGCCAAGTACTTCGGGGTTTACGATTACGTTTGGTCGTTCTCCGCTGAGTATTCTGGCGGCTTCTTCACCCGCACGCCGGCGGATGATTTCCCAGCCAATTTTACTGGATCCGGCTACGTGAGGAGTGCAAATAACGTTTTCCATATTCAGGATTGGGTTGGCGAGTGAGAGCGGTTCTTCTTCGAAAACGTCTATTCCTGCGCCGGCTATTTCGTTGTTTTGTAGCGCATACACGAGAGATTTTTCGTCGACCACTGGTCCGCGAGAAGTGTTTATAAGGTATGCCGAAGGTTTCATTGCTTCGAGTGCACTGAGGTCGATGTAGTGGTGGGTACCATCGAGGTGAGGAACGTGGAGTGTCACGTAGTCGGAGCGTTTGAGGAGTTCGCCTTTGGAGACGAATTCAACTCCATATTCTATAGCGAGATGATCACCGACATAAGGATCGTTAACAACAACGTTCATTCCAAATGCTTTGCACTTACGGGCCACGGCGCGACCTATCCAGCCAAAGCCGACAATTCCGACCGTTTCACCGTAAATTCGGCTAAGAATCGATCGAGAGTAGACCTCAGACCACCTACCAGAAGTGGTCGCCATATCGAGTCGTTTGAGTTCTCTAGCTGATGCCAATAATAGTGTTAGGGCATGATTTGATACCTCTTCTGAGGTTGATCCAGCGATGTTCGTGACGATGATTCCAGCTTTGGTGCAGGCATCGACGTCGACGGTGTCGTAGCCGTGTCCGTATCGGATGATCAGCTTGCAGTTCGTTAGCTGGTCGATCATTGCCTGCGTGACCGGCGAATGGTCGTTAAGAATTACCGTGGCATGTTTCACCGCTTCGATGATTTCGCCTTCTGATGAGGCTGCGACCGAAATGATTTCGCAATCGATTCCATCAAGCGCTTTTCGTTCAAGTTCGAGCGGAGATTCTGTAGTATCTATATGCACTACGAGCGGGCGGTAGTTTTTCGGCATGTTCGTGATTCCAAATGGGTTATTTTTCGAAGTTGTATTTGATCTGTCGTAGGTTGGGGTTACTTTTTCTTGGAATTCCGGCTGACGGAACCCATTGCGGTTCCGATTCCGGCTCCGATGGCAATTCCGATGGTGATACCAGTGCTGGTGTTATCGATTACTGCTCCGATGATGACACCGATGGCAATGCCCATCCCCAATCCGAGTTTCATCTTGCTGTAATTGAATTTTTTCTTGTCTGGTTTTGTGTTTTGATCTGGCATGGTGATTTGGTTATTAGTAGCGCTCGTCATCGGATGACTCGGCTAAGCGTTGGCTTTAGGTTCCATCGTCGTTGGACGACTAAGTCACTAGCTGCAGTTCTCCTACCCTAACCCTTCCGTCTGGAAGGGGATAGGTGCGGCGTTGGTCGCGCTCATGACCCTTCGCCCGGGGCTCGGGATGATAAATCAATCGCCGACGGCTACGCACTTGTTACTAGTAAATTAGAACCAGGTGGCTTTGTCGACTTCGTTGCGGAGTGGTTCGCCCGCTCCGAAATGCCTGAAGTTTTCTACGACGATTTCGTAGCGTCGTTCCAACAAATTTGCTCCTCCGACCGCTGCGGTGTGAGGCGTGAGGATCGTGTTTGGGGCGTCCCACAGCGGGTGGTCGGTTGGAAGCGGTTCGATTTCGTAGACGTCGAGACCCGCCCCTGCGATTTCGCCAGAACGAAGCGCTGTATTTAGATCGTCGAGCTTTGTTGTCATCCCGCGTCCGATGTTGATGAATATTGCCGACTTTTTCATCAACGAGAATTTCGAAGAGTCGAATAGGCCTTCGGTTGCCGGGGTGTGGGGGATGGTGAGTACCACGAAATCCGCTTTAGGAAGCTGCGAGTCGAGCTGGTCGGGAGTGAACATATCGTCGACCCACTCAGGCTTGAATTCACGGCGTGCGTCGATGCCGAGCACGGTCATTCCTACGGCTTTGCATAGTCGGGCTGTTTCGGTTCCGATTCCGCCAACGCCGACGATTAACACGGTCGATTCGGGCAAGAAAATATCGTGGTTAGGGGATTCGAGAACTTCGTACTTGCGCTCGCTTTGCTGATCCCGGTAGATATTGAAGTGTTTCGTGAAATTCAGCATGTACGTGAGAATCTGCACCGAGATGTGGTCATTGTAGATCTCGCGAAAGTTGGTGACCTTCGTTGGATGAGCGATCAATTCATCGAAGTAGTACCCAGCATTAGGTGCTGCAGCAGGAGCTTGTAGCCAGCGTAGTTTTGGCGCGGCTTCGATTAGCTCTGGAGTCATCGTTCCGTAGGCGGCGTCGGCGTCGGTGAGTTCCTTTAAGGCTTGCTCTTCAGTTTTTGGCGTGGCGATGTCCCAGCCGGGTGCACTGTCGAGAAGCCGTGGAATCCACTCGGCAAAGAAATTTGACTGTGGTGGGAGAAATACAAACTTGTTTGCCATGAGGAGGTTTTTGGTTCCTGTTGTTTCTTGTTTTTCAAGCCGAGGACTTCAGTCGGGAGTAATCGTGCCTTAGATAGGCGACTGGGAGTCGAGGCTGATTTTAGCACCGTGTTCACGGCCTGATTAATCTTTGAGCATTGAAAAAATACCGGTATGCTGTGAATGGGACTTGAATTATGAAAATTGGTGACTTTGAAATAGAGATACCTGATCCTCCACTTCAGAATCCGCATTGTATTGCGATTTTGAAGCCTTGGATTAATGTTGGGAATGTTGGGAAGATCGTTCTGCGACGGCTCGGCAAGATATACGCGTCCGAGCGAATCGGGAAACTTGAACGTCCCAGTAAGTTCTATGATTTCACTCGATATCGTCCTGAGATTCGCCTAGCTGGTGATGTTCGAACGGTTCGAGTGCCGAATACTCGGGTTAGTTATGCACGACGTCTTGGCGAGAACGATTTGGTGCTATTGGAGCTTCTTGAGCCGCATTCCTTCGCCGAAGATTTCAACGACTCAGTGATCAAGCTAATCAAGGCTCTTGGAATCACTAGATACATCCAAATTGGTGGCATGTACGACTCTGTGCCGCATTCTCGGGAACTGTCAGTGACAGGTTCGGCGCGAGGATGGGAGCCGCCGGAGGGTTTAGGGAACGTGCGGATTGGCAAGTCGAAGTATCAGGGTCCGACTTCGATGACGTCACAAATATCCGAGCAAATATTTACAGATTTACACCTTGAAACACTTTCGCTGATGGTTCATCTTCCGCTGTATTTGAAGCTTGATGATGACTTCGCTGGGAGTGCTCGCATTCTCAAAATATTAAGCGAACTTTATGGCTTCAACACGATTCTCCCTGAAGTGGAGATGGGAGAGAAGCAATATGAACAAGTGAATCCGGCGATGATCGACAATCCTCAATTGAAGGACATGGTTGAGCGGTTTGAGCGGGAGTCGGATACCGACGATGGCGATGGTGGCAGGCAGGTTCCAGATGACAGCGGTGTTTCGTTGTCACCAGAAATCGAGCAGTTCTTGAGCGAAATCGCCGAGGGTGATTTGGGTTTAGATAGTGATGAACCTGAGTCACGAGGTGAATAGGGCCGGTCTCCGTTTTCGTTTTGCCTTACTCGTAATATCGATCTTGAGTTTGGTTGTTGTTAGTGCCTGCGGATCGGACGGTGAGTCTGACTCGGGATTTTCGAAAGTTCAGACAGATTCGGTGTTTCGTGATCTAGGCAGTTTCGATGTTGCTAGGTTCAAGAAGACTAAGACGTATGACGTTGACGAACTGCCTGGGGCAGTTGCTGCGTACATGGGTTACTACAAACCTGCTGGCAGTGAACCCGTTCAGTACGAACTGAGAATGTATCCAGACCATGCTACGGCTATTGCAAACGGTGTGACTTACGCTGAAGAGGTGACGGGCGCTGATGCTCTGTTGCGTTCGGTTGATGTGCGATGGGAAGATGGCACAAAAGATCGTCGTGGGGGCGGTGCTAGTAGGGGTGGACTGACACCTGTGTACGGCGATTTTGCAGTGTTCGGGAATGTCATCATTCTGTGCGAAGGGCGTGATTCGATTCAGTCGTTGGATCGATGTGAAGCGCTGTTGATAGGTGCTGGAATCATTGCAGCGGAGTAGTTTCATGTCGGTGTGATTTGCGGTTAACGTAAAAGGCCTCGGCGTTGTTGCCGAGGCCTCTGTTGATTATTCTGCAAGAGACCGTTGTCACTAACTTATTTATTGGTGACGGTTACGCCTGTGAGCTTTTCTACGTAGCTGAGAATGGCCGAGTGGTCGTTGCCACCTTCGCCCCACTCAATAAGTGCCTTGAAGACCTGTTGCAGGTTGGCTGTGACTTGAAGTGACAGACCTAATTCGTTTGCAGTCTTCGCGGCGTTGTTGATGTCTTTGTAGTGAAGTTCCACGCGGAATCCAGGAGCGAAGTTTCGCTCGAACATCATCGGAGCCTTGGCGTTCATTACGTTCGATCCGGCGAGTCCGCCCTTGATTGCGTTGAACACAGTCTCGGGGTTTACTCCAGCCTTGGTTGCGAGAGTCAACGCTTCAGCGAGGGCGTGGATGTTTGCGCCAACGATGATCTGGTTGGCGAGCTTCGTGGTGTTACCTGCGCCGCTGCCGCCACAGAGAACTGCCGACTTGCCCATAACCTCGAATAGAGGTTGTGCTCGCTCAAAGTTTCCGGAATCACCGCCGACCATGATTGCGAGATCGCCAGAAACTGCCATTGGTTCGCCACCAGAGACAGGAGCGTCGATGAACTTCACTCCTTTTTCTTTACATACGTCGTGGATATGTTGCGAAACGCCGGGCTCGATTGATGACATGTCGACGATCAGATCGCCAGCAGAGGCGCCTTCGAGAAGACCGGCTTCTCCGAGAACTACGGCTTCAGAATCGGATGAGTCTGGAACCATCAGAACGATGATGTCGGATTTCGATGCGACGTCGGCGGAAGATATGCCCGCTGTTGCGCTAGCAGCGACGAGTTCGTCGACTGATGCTGATGACCGGTTGTAGACGGTTACGTCGTAGCCAGATGTGACGAGGTTCTTTGCCATGGGCTTGCCCATGATTCCGAGTCCGACGAATCCGATTCGTTCTGCCATTTCTGAACTTCCTTTTAAGTGCGAATTAAGGTGCGATGCGGGCCGAAGACGAATTATTCGTCTTCTTTCCAGAAGCGTTCTTCGATGAAGTTATAGTCGGTTGACTCCATGCGAACTCCAACGTCTTCGATCATCTGTGGGTGACCACAGGCGTAAACGCAGGTTTCTTTAGGATCGATACCGAGCTTTTCGAGGTAGTCCTCGACCAAGAGGTTGATTCGGCCCTTAGCGCCGGTCCAGTTGGCGTTTCGTTCCTCGTTTGGACGTGAAACAGAAGGGTAGAACTTTATGAAATCGTGCTTTGCAGCAAGTTCATTCAACTCTTCGTCGTAGCCGAATTCGTCGTCGTAGCTTGCGCCTTCTAGGACGTGGAATGTGTAGTCCTCACGAGCGACACCCTCGGCAAGTTCTGGCCATGCAGGGTCATTCAGGAACTTTCGAAGCATTGAGATATAAGGAACAACTCCGGTGACAGTGCCAACGAAGATGTGGTGCTTGTACTGCGGCTGTAGAACGAAGATTCCCTTGGCGCGCGGGCGAAGGGTCATTTCTGTTCCGACTTTCTGGTGATCCAGAAGTGGGGTTAGGTGACCACCATGCTCTACTGGTACGACCTCAATGAAGAGCTCGATGTTCTCTTCGTCGGGAGACGATGAGATTGAATAGGGGCGTTCGATGCCATCGACGCCGATAGTGCAGTACTGACCTGGCTTGAACGTGTAGTCCTGTGCAGGCTTGATCCAGAATTTAATCAGATCTGAGGTAAGTTCTTCACGCTTCACAAGTTCACAAGTTGTAAATCGCCCTTTGATCATTGGGCGGGACGCATCTGCCATCGTTTACTCCGTACATATATCGAATTTAACGGGATTCAGAATACCGTAACCGCAGACTGTTCGAGGGTCTATTTAGGGGGTGATTTGCATGTTGATTAGTCGATTGCCGAATTTTGGTGCATTCTTCCTAATAGAGTGAAGGTGGTGCGGTGTTAGACTGGGTGTGCAATTTGAGCATGATTGAAATGATCGTAAGTTCAACTTAGATTCGGCGTTTTTATTTCAGGCAATTCTAGATACGATGCTCAAAGCCTGAATAGCTAACTGGAGCGATAAAAAATGGCAGTGCGCACACCGGGCGTTGCATACAGCATCACGGTTCGATCCGAGTATCCGAATGATCCGGGAATGCTAGGTAAGATTACTTCGGCGATCGGCGACGCTGGTGGCAGCGCAATGGGTGTTGATGTAGTTCAGACGTCGAAAGGTTCGATGGTGCGCGACTTCACCGTGAACACTTCAGGGCACGATCATGCGATCGAAGTTGTAGACGCGATCAAAGCGGTGCCGAGCGTGAAGGTTCGTAGCGTTTCGGACCAAACTTTCTTACTTCACGTCGGTGGCAAAATCGAGATGAGTTCTCGTGTGCCGGTTACTACGCGTGACGATATGTCTAAGGCATACACGCCGGGTGTTGGTAGAGTTTGTATGGCAATACACGAGGACCCTGACGCAGTCTGGGCCCTAACGGGTAAAGGCAACACGATTGCGGTTGTTTCAGACGGATCGGCAGTGCTTGGTCTTGGTGACATTGGCGCAGCAGCGTCACTTCCAGTTATGGAGGGTAAGGCGCTGTTGTTCAAGGAGTTTGGCGGAGTCGATGCTTGGCCAGTTGTGCTCGATACGAACGACACTGAAGAAATCATTCGATTTGTGAAGGCTATGGCGCCGGGTTTCGGTGGCATCAACCTTGAAGACATAAGCGCTCCTCGCTGTTTCGAGATCGAAGATCGCTTGCGGGCTGAGCTAGATATTCCTGTGTTCCATGACGACCAACACGGTACTGCAGTAGTTGTTTTGGCTGGACTCATCAATTCTTTGAAGATCGTCGAAAAGAAGCCTGGTGACCTGAAGGTCGTCGTTGCTGGAGTTGGTGCGGCGGGAACTGCTTGTACAAAGATACTTCTGAGCTACGGCGTGACCAACATTATTGGATACGATCGGCAGGGTGCGCTCGATCGAGGTCGAGAGTACGGCGACAACACGATGAAGCAGTGGTTTGCCGACAATACAAACCCTGAGAACTTGACCGGTACGCTTGCCGAAGGACTGGTTGACGCCGACATGCTGTTGGGTCTCGCCGGGCCGGGTCTGGTGACCGCCGAACAGGTTTCGAAGATGACATCGGACGCTATTGTATTTGCACTATCGAACCCAGATCCTGAAATTTGGCCAGAAGAAGTTCCTGACAATGTTCGAGTTATGGCAACGGGTCGAACTGACTACCCGAACCAGGTGAACAATTCGCTCTGCTTCCCAGGATTGTTCCGGGGTGTATTGGACGTTCGTGCTTCGACCATCAATGACGAAATGAAAATCGCTGCTGCGACAGCAATCGCCGGTGTGATTCCAGATTCGCACATATCTGAAGATTTCATCATTCCAAGCGTGTTCGACAAAAACGTCGCCAAGCGAGTGTCTCGTGGTGTCGCCCGGGTGGCACAAGAGACTGGTGTGGCGAGACGTCGACAGCGTCGTGGTGACGAGGTTTATGCGGCTTTCAAGATTCAGAACTAATCAGGGTGAATCGATGAAAGTAGCGATAATCGGTGGTGGGGTAGCAGGCTGTGCGACCGCCTACTACCTTTTAAAAAATGGTCATGAAGTAACGTTATTCGAGCGAGATTCATTGGCATCGCACGCCTCTGGATTTGCACTTGGTGGGATTAATCCCGTGATACCGGGTGCTCGAGAGCCCGAGTACAAGGCGTTTTCGGACTACTCGATTGACTTGCATACTAGGTTGGTTCAGGAGTTGGCCGGCGCTGTTGGTGGTGATATTAATTTTGTTCGCAAACCCTCGGTAAAGCTCGTTCGTGATGAAGTTGAAGCCGCGGAGTTGCGCTTGGTTTACGAGGCACACGCTGCCGAATTTGGATATGACATGCGGTGGCTGGGTTTAGGTGAACTTGGTCACATCGATGCACGGATTTCTACCGACGTTATTGGCGGGTTATACATTGGCGAGGCATTTGAGCTCGATCCTTACAAGTTGACTCTTTCTCTTTGGCAAGCGGCTGAAAGTCGCGGCGCTCAGATGGTGAATCAAGAAGTTTCAGAGATTTCTGTGACTGGAAATCGAGTAACGGGAGTTGTTATCAAAGACGGTGTATTTGAAGCAGACGCGGTTGTCGCCGCAGCTGGTCCTTGGAGCGGTGGGCTGCTAAACGCACTTGGAATCGACGTTCCGGTGTCGCCATTGCGCGGACAGATCATTCGACTTGATGCGCCATCGCCTCCAATGAAGCTATCGCTGTCGTGGGATCACGACTACGCAACGACGAAGTCGGACGGGCTGACTTGGGTCGGGACTACGGAAGAGGAAGTAGGGTTCGACGATCGAACCACGGACGAGGGTCGAGATCGCATCATCGCTTCTGCCGTGTCGATACTGCCTTATTTGGAGGATGCCGAGTTTGTCCAGCAGACAGCATGTTTGCGTCCGATGACCCCCGACAAGATGCCAATTATCGACGGGTCAGTTGGTATCGAGGGTTTGGTGGTAGCTACCGGTGGTGGTCGGCAGGGAATTGCGCTTGGTCCGGCCATGGGTATCGCCGCCGCTGCTTTGGTTGTTGGGGAAGATTCGCCGGTCGACGTGAGCGGATTCTCGATGACGCGATTCGCGTAGAGCCGAGTTTGTTGGCTGGTTTTGTTTATGTTGCTCGCCTGAGTTATGGGTTCTGGGATTCGATATTGTAAAGTCGCTATTTTGAGCGGGAAATCGGAATACTCGTGTTTGGGTAAATTTTCGTTAGTTGCTTTGAGGCGCCTTCAATTTCTTTCTCATTCAGAACCAACATATGGCGCGTCGTTGCTCAGATGACGCTGGCCCCGTTGAATGCTGGATTGGGCTCAAACGCTGAATCGCGGCAGATGACGTTCGATTTAGATCAGAAGCCAGTGGGCAAGCCGACTGCTGAAGCTGTAGAGCTGTTGATTCAGGCAACGTTCGATCAGCATCAGCCGGGGCTTTCGTTACCGCCGGTTCGGGTTTCCGCTCGAATGCGTAGAACGCTCGGTTCGTACATGCCTTCACGCAAGCAGATTGCGATTTCTTCTCGATTGCTGGCGATGGGTGGCGAGAACGATATTCGGCAGGTTGTGCTTCACGAGGTTGCCCATGCGATTGTTCATGATCGCTGGGGCGATAAACCGCGTGCACACGGTCGGGAGTTTCGATCTGTCTGCAAGGAGATTGGAGCGAAGCCGCGACGATTTGTCGATGTGACTACTGGTGAGTGGCAGTCGCAGATTCATTATTTATCTAAGTGCGGGCATTGCAAGGTGTTGATCGTTCGCAAACGGCGGATGCGGTCGGTTAGGTGCATTTGTGGGTTGAAGCTGTATCCTCAATTGTGGAGCGCAGTGGCGCCTGTTGAGGGTGGTGATGCGGGTGATTGGGTGATGCTGTAACGGGGGTAAGGATGATGTTGAGAAGAGTGTTGGCGGCGCTGAACGACCAAATTTCCAGAATTCCCGTGATCAGCACTCCAGTCATCCGGTTGCAGGTCGAAATGTTAAGGCGGTTGCGTTGTGATTAATATTGATTGGTGGTAAATTTAGTAGCCAGAATAGAATATTTGTGGGCCTTTAAATCCAGTCCAGTGAGGCTGGCAAGGGAATCCGCTAAGAACGCCTATGTTTGCACGATGCTGCACGGGTTTCTTCGCACACATGTCACGCAGAGCGCGGCTTCGATCCTTGTCAGCAGGCAAGGATTTTTTTGTGCCTTTTCGCCCTCTATAAGTCCCCTGATCCTGGGAGGACCTCTAGGGCTCAGCATGACAATGGAGCGTGTGTGACGAACGATATGGAAAGAGTTCTGCTTACGCAGGACGATATTAGAAGGGCGATGACGAGAATTTCTCACGAAATTCTTGAACAAAATTTGGCCTCCTCCGATCTTGTATTGGTTGGTCTTCAGACCCGTGGCGTTCATATCGCAAAGCGTCTCGCCGATAGCATCAAACGTATCGAAGGCTTTAGGCCCGTTGTTGGCACGCTTGATCCTCGATTGTGGCGTGATGATCCCGAAGTGGCTTCGGGGCAACCTCTTCTTCCTTCCAATATTCCAAATGGCGTGGACGGCAAGCCGGTAGTGATCGTTGATGACGTGCTCTACACGGGTCGCACGATTCGAGCCGCCATGGAAGCACTCCTCGACTTCGGCAGGGCTAGTCGGATTCAGTTGGCGGTACTCGTTGATCGTGGTCACCGTGAATTGCCGATCAGACCTGATTTCATCGGTAAAAATATTCCGACTGCTCGTGGCGAGCGCGTGCAGGTTAGGATCACGGAAATTGACAGCGATGATGCCGTTGTACTGGGACGTGAAGCCTAATGACAAACCCAACGACGGCAGTCGGAAATAACCCCATAGGTGAATCTGCTGAGCAAATCGCTACTAACGGTGGTTCAGGGCAAGTACTTGTAGCACCTCGTCAGCACTTGCTTGATCTGGATGATCTTTCGGCGGGCGAGATCAACGATCTTCTTGATAGTGCTGAAGGCATGCTAGAAATAGCAAGTAGGGACAATCGCAAGACTCCTGCGATTCGTGGCAAAACGATTATCACGATGTTCTTCGAGAACTCAACGCGCACACGCGTTTCGTTTGAGCAGGCAGGTAAGATTCTTGGCGCTGACGTAATCAATGTCACCTCTTCGACGAGCAGTGTGAGCAAGGGCGAATCGCTGCTTAATACGGTGAAAACGTTGCAGGCGATGCAGATCGATGCTCTAGTCGTCAGGCATCCGCACTCGGGTGCGCCGTATTTCATAGCGAACCACACCGACGCCTCGGTCGTGAACGCTGGCGATGGTACGCATGCTCACCCGACTCAGTCGTTGTTGGATCTATTTACTGTTCGAAACCACATTGGCGATATGACAGGTAAGAAGATCGCAATCGTTGGCGATATTCTCCACAGTAGGGTTGCTCGATCGAACATCTTGGCATTTCAGAAGATGGGAGCCGAGGTGACAGTTTCGTGTCCGAACACGCTGATACCGGACGAATGGTCGCTGGGTTCGACACTTGGCGATGAGACTGGATTCGGTGGTCTAAACCTGGCTCGAAACGTTGACGAGGCGGTTGATTCGGCAGACGTCGTTATGGCGCTTCGGATTCAGCAGGAACGACAGGATGGGGGGCACTTGCCTAGTTTGCGAGAGTACTCCGATCGCTGGGGGATCAACGCAAAGCGAATGGCACTGGCGAACGATGGCGCGTTGTTGATGCATCCGGGTCCGATGAACGAGGGTGTTGAGATTTCGAGCGAGGTTGCTCATGGTGTCCAGAGCGTCGTTGAGGAACAGGTGCGCAACGGTGTGGCGGTTCGCATGGCGGTTTTGTACACGCTTTGCGCTCCGGGTAAATCAACACGAATCGGCAACAGCGATTCCAATAGCGGCGGCGAAGCCTAGTTTAGAAGGATTATCCATTTGGCAGCCAGAAAACTGGCAATAACGGGTGGCAGAGTGATTGATCCCGCTCAGGGAATCGATCGGGTCGCTGACGTCCTTATTTCGAACGGTAAGATTGATGAAGTGACTACTGGCTCGACTGGTAGAGCGCCAGACGGCTACGAGCAGATCGACGCATCGGGAAAGATCGTGTCACCGGGGTTTGTCGACCTTCACACTCACTTGCGCGATCCTGGCCAAGAGTGGAAAGAGACGATTGTCACCGGCACTCGTGCCGCTGCTTACGGTGGATTCACGACGATAAGTGCCATGCCGAACACCGACCCTGTTCAAGACTCGGCAGCAGTTGTAGATGATGTAGTCCGGCGCTCAGCGGCCGATGGTCTGATTCGAGTGTTGCCTATCGGTGCGATTTCGATTGGTCAGAAGGGCAAGCACCTTTCTCCTATGGGTGAGCTCGCAGATTCGGGCGTGGTCGGATTCTCCGACGACGGGAACCCGGTTGTTGACGCGAACCTTATGCGACAGGCGTTGTCGTATTCGGTAGAGCTCCGACTGCCGATCATCAACCACGCCGAGGATAAGAAGATAGGCGCAGGCGGAGTTATGAGTGCTGGCACGGTTGCCACACGACTCGGACTTGCGGGCGTTCCTGCCGAAGCCGAAACGGCGATGGTCGCACGTGATCTGTATCTTGCTGATCTCACGAAGGCTCGACTGCATATTCCTCACATTTCAACTGTCGGATCGCTGGCTGCATTGCGATCTGCTAAGGAGCACGGAGTAGATGTAACTGCCGAAGTAACTCCGCATCACCTGACATTGAGTGATGAGTGGGTTTACGGCTTGAAGGGCAAGGTTCCATTAACGGTTGGTTCTGAGGCGTACGACACTAATACTAAGGTGAATCCCCCGCTTCGAAGCAGATCTGATGTTGACGCTGTGATCGACGCACTAAGCGAGGGTCTAATCGACATCATTGCTACCGATCACGCGCCGCACGCTCCTACCGACAAGGTCTGCACATATAACGAAGCAGCTCACGGTATCAATGTGCTGGAAACGGCGTTCTCGTCTGTGTTCCAACTTGTAGATACCGGAAAGATTTCGGTAGTTCGATTGATCGAATCGCTAACGTCGGGTCCGGCTGCGATCTTGCATAAAGATCTCGGCTCTTTGAAAAAGGGATTCTATGCCGACGTGGTCGTTATTGACCCCGGTAGAAATTGGATTGTGAATCCTGACCAGTTCGAGTCGAAGAGTGAGAATAGTCCACTTACTGGCGTGGAACTAACGGGGCGTGTCGTGACGACGATTTATCAAGGAGATACCGTGTTCGATCTCAGTGACGTGGTTGCGAGTGCTGGAGCAAAACAATGAGCGACGTTCGCGGAAAAGTTTTTTTAGTTCTTGAAGATGGTTCGGTATTTCCAGGAACCCGTTTGGGCGCGGAAGGCGAGACTACCGGTGAGGTTGTTTTCAACACATCGATGACCGGCTATCAGGAGATGCTGACCGACCCTTCATACGGTGGTCAGATTCTGGTGCCGACTTATCCGATGATCGGAAACTACGGAACGAGCGAGGCTGACGTTGAGTCAACTCGGATACAGGTGAACGGGTTCGTCGTTCGCGACGATTGTGATGAGCCTTCACATCCGCTTTCTGAAGGCACTATTCACGATTATCTGGTTGAGAACGGCATCCCGGGAATCTCGGGAGTCGACACTCGGGCGATCACACGCAAGCTCCGTTCGGCTGGTGTGATGATGGGAATTATTACTCCTAACGAAGATGTTGAAGCTGCCCTTGCGACTCTATCGAAAGCGCCTCGATATGGCGAGTTCGACGTTGTTGGAAATGTTTCGACCGACGATATTTACGAATGGACGGGCGATGCTGGTGAGAAATCCCGAGCGTTCTTCGACCTACGAGGTCGGGCGCGACAGGGTGGCATGGGTATTGATGTTGAGCGCGGTATTGGCCAGCGTGATCTTGGCGACAACTACCTGAAGGTTGTGGTTAACGACTACGGCGTGAAGCTGAACATTCTGCGTTCACTCCGGGCTCGTGGATGTGAAGTGATTGTTGTTCCTGACGATGCATCTGCAGATGATATTTTGGGTCATAATCCTGACGGTGTGATGCTTTCACCTGGCCCTGGCGACCCAGAGCTTTTGGATCGTTCGGTTGCAACTGCTAGAGGTCTTGCTGGCAAGGTTCCGATGATGGGTATTTGTCTTGGGCACCAGGTTATCGCTAGGGCGTTTGGGGCTTCGACTTTCAAACTTCATTTTGGTCATCGTGGTGGTAACCAGCCGGTGAAGGATCTCGAATCGGGTCGGGTTTATGTGACGGCACAGAATCATGGTTACGCGGTTGATGCAGACGGTTTGCCTGACGGACTCGAAGTTAGCCATATCAACCTGAATGATCAGACGGTTGAAGGTCTTCGTCACAAGGATATGTCGATCATGACGATCCAGTATCACTCTGAGGCGTCACCGGGTCCGCACGATAGCGAGTACCTGTTCGATAGGTTCATTGGACTGATTCGAGCAGGAATGGGTGCGGAGGTTTAGATAGTTCGGGTGCGGCTGGACTTAGGCTGAATAGACGTCCCCCTCTCTCCCACCAAAGGAGAGGGTTATTTGTACGTCCAAGTGTTGGTGCCTAGAGGCATACAGGAGATTTGATTGACTAACGGTGCGACGCCAGAGAAATCGGGAATAGACGAGACTCTGAAAAAGGTTCTGGTTATTGGTTCGGGTCCGATCATTATTGGTCAGGCTGCGGAGTTCGACTACGCGGGCACGCAGGCCTGTCGTTCACTTCGTGAAGAAGGTGTAGAGGTGGTTCTCGTGAACTCGAATCCGGCTACGATCATGACCGACGAGGACATGGCCGATAGGATTTACATCGAACCGCTTACCGTGCCCGTGCTCGAACGAATTATCGAGCGTGAACGTCCTGATGGTGTGATCGGAACGATGGGTGGACAGACTGGTCTAAACCTAGTAGTCGACCTCGAAAAGGCCGGAATTCTCGATAAATACAACGTCAAGACACTTGGTACTACGGTAGCAACTATCGAAATGGCTGAAGACCGAGAGCAGTTCCGTGATTTGCTGGAACGCCTTGGTGAGCCAGTGCTTCCTTCGTTTGCAGTCGAGACCGTTGAAGATGCAGTCGAAGCAGGTCGCAAGATCGGTTATCCGGCAGTTGTTCGTCCTGCCTACACATTGGGCGGGACCGGTGGTGGTATCGCCCAAAATGAAGACGAACTTCGTAAGATAGCCACAGGCGGAATATCTGCCAGTAAAGTTGGTCAGGTTCTTATTGAACAGTCGTTGCTTGGCTGGAAAGAAATCGAGTACGAAGTGATGCGAGACGGTGACGGAAACGTCATCACCATCTGCAACATGGAAAACCTTGACCCGATGGGAGTCCATACCGGCGACTCTATCGTTGTGGCTCCAAGCCAAACGCTCAACGACAAGGACTACCAGCGTTTGCGCACTGCATCGCTGAATATTATTTCTGGGCTCGGCATCAAAGGTGGCTGCAATGTTCAACTTGCTTACCGACCCTCAAACATGGTTGCTGAGGTAGTTGGTGAAGGCGCTGGTTACAACGAGGAAGGCTCGATGTACTACGTCATTGAAGTGAACCCTCGTGTGAGCCGATCTTCAGCATTGGCATCGAAGGCGACGGGTTACCCGATTGCTCGTGTCGCAGCGAAGATCGCCCTCGGTAAGACGCTCGACCAGATTGCTAATGCAGTTACTGAGAAGACGACTGCTGCTTTCGAGCCTGCGCTCGACTACTGCGTCGTAAAGATTCCTCGATGGCCGTTCGATAAGTTCCCGACTGGCGATCGTTCTTTGGGGACTCAAATGAAGGCGACCGGCGAGGTGATGGCGATTGATCGAACGTTTGAGGCGGCGTTGCAGAAGGCTGTACGTTCGCTTGAAAATGGTCGGGGATCGTTGCTTTGGGAAGATCCTGAATGGGGCAATGATGGTCCCCCAGACCTGTTGGCTGACGACGATCGTATTTGGAAACTGACTGCCGCTATTCGTGGCGGTCGTACGGCTGAATCGGTAACGCTGGAGACCGGCGTTGATCCGTGGTTCACAAGTGCGCTTCAACGAATTGTCGGAATGGAACGAAAACTGCTTGCTGAAGAAATTACGCCTGATTTGATGTGGCGCGCCAAGCGACTTGGTTTCTCCGACTCTCAGATCGGCACACTTGCCGACTACCTGCCTGAGCAGGTCCGCACCATGCGAAAAGATTGGGGACTAAAGCCCGTGTACAAGATGGTCGACACCTGCGCTGGTGAGTTTCAGGCTGTAACGCCTTATTTCTACTCCACGTATGAGCAGGAGAACGAAGCTCTTCCAACCGGTCGTGAGACAGCGATAGTTTTGGGGAGTGGTCCGATCCGAATCGGTCAGGGCATCGAGTTCGATTACTGCTCGGTTCATGCTGCTTGGGCACTTCAAAAAGCTGGCGTTGAATCGGTGATGATTAACTCGAATCCTGAGACGGTTTCGACGGACTTTGACACTTCAGATCGTCTCTACTTTGAGCCTCTCGATGAAGAGAGTGTTCGGGACATTATTGAAAATGAAGGTGGGGGAATTGCTGAGAACAACCCAGCTTCGATGGTGCAGTTTGGTGGGCAGACCGCCATCAACCTTTCGCAATTGTTGGGCGTTGCAGATCTACCGGTATTGGGTTCAACACCCGATGTGATCGACTTGGCTTCGGATCGTGGTCGGTTTGAGGAAGTGACTTCACGACACGGATTGCCACAGCCTCCTGGTGGAATGGCTTCTAACGTTGAGAGCGCACTTAAGGTCGCTAATAACGTTGGTTATCCGGTTTTAGTGCGACCTAGCTACGTGCTGGGTGGTCGAGCAATGGAGATCGTTCAGACTCCGGCTGAAGTAGTTCGATATTTCGAAATGGCGATGAGGGAATTCCCGGATCAGACGATTCTCATCGATCACTACCTAACCGGACTCGAAGTTGAAGTCGACGCAGTTTGCGACGGCGAAGATGTGCTTATTCCTGGAATCATGCAGCACATCGAGAGGGCGGGAGTTCACTCTGGGGATTCGATGGCTGTTTACCCGGCGCAGTCGCTGACTGAGACGGAGGTTGAGACAATTGTCGATTACACACGTCAAATCGGGTTGGCGTTGGGTATTGTTGGACTAATGAACATTCAATTCGTAGTCGCAGGTGGCGGTACTTACCGAGGATTCAATAAGAGCGGTGCAAACGGTAAATCTGGTGATCCAGAAATTTACATTATCGAAGTGAACCCACGTTCTTCACGAACTATTCCGTTTATTTCAAAGGTCACTCGAATTCCGATGGTTCGTATTGCTACTGATGTAATGCGCGGAAAGTCCATCAAGGAACAGGGCTATAAAGGTGGACTCGTCAAGAATCAAAACCTAATTGCGGTGAAGGCACCGGTGTTCTCGATGTCGAAGCTTGCAGGTGTGGATACGTACCTTGGTCCAGAAATGAAATCGACTGGTGAGGTTATGGGGATCGACACCACGTTTGAGGGTGCAGTTACGAAAGCGCTTCTTGGTTCGGGACTAAACGTTCCTGCAGGTGGTTCGGTACTGCTGAGCATTGCTGACCCTGACAAAGCCGATGCGCTGGGTCTTGTTCGTACTCTCGATGAAGCGGGTCATGCGATCTACGCTACGAGCGGAACGGCCGAGATGATCCGCGCTATGGGTATTGATGTTCATGAAGTTGAGAAACGACTTGAAAGTAGCGATGGTCGAACGGTTGTCGACATCATCGAGGATGGAACTGTGAGCGCCGTGGTGAATACGGTGACTGGCGATCGTTCGACAATGCAGGATGGTTTTCACATACGTCGTTCAGCTTCCATGCAGCGCATTCCGTGCTTTACGTCTATCGACACCGCACGTTGTGCTGTTGAGGCTGAGGGTTCGGTTGCGGGGGTAACTGCTGGTCAGGCTTACAACATCAAGACTCTGGCCGAGTACCTAGATGGCGAATAGGAATTGTTTGTTACGGCTTGGCTGCGGCTACGCTGAAACTACATAGATTCCTATGGTTTGGCCGATTATTCGGGTGACCACTGCGACAAGATATTTTTTGGGTGTAGATCGCCGTGGCATATTGATAAGTTGCCGGACTGTTTTGGGTAATTGATGTTCAACCAATCACTGATTTCGATAAGATAAGTTGCTTGAATAGCTTCGGCAATCGCGGTTGTGCCACCGAGCATACGAGTTGAGTTATCAGCTTAATGGGATCGAGGTGATGCATACCTGTTTGGAGCTTTGCCGTAATTCCGGGAAAGCTTGGGATGATATCTGGCTCGGCAAGTATGGTTTCATACAAGCTCAATCTAGGTGATCGCTCCATCAGGAAAAACGGTCGGCGAAGCAGCATTTCGCCTACGGAATCTATCGTGACTCCCGGAACCACATATCCTCCGGAAACTGCGGCGTTTTAACGATCGATTCTCTGACGACTCTATGGACTTCATTGGGATAATTGTTGCGAATACCGAGGTGCATTCGTTGTTGGATCTCAAGTCCTTTGTGTCTTTCAATTGTTAGTGCGTTCTGTATCAGCACAAAAAAACCCTGCATTTGCAGGGTCTTCAGGTGACAATTGGTGAAGTAGGGGGGCTAGACCTTGGCGGCGCTAACCGATAGCCATACTCGTGGAACAGTCTTTAGTTCCATCTCTTCCCATATTTGTCCGAGGCCTTTTTGCAGCGCTTCACGTCCGATATCTAATGGGACTCCGGGCATAACGCCTTCGATCCAGTCAGAGAATCCGGAGATGTGGTGCCATCCTTCGTGCGGAACTTCGACTCGATTGAAGTCGTTGACCAGAACTTTGAATCCGGCGTTCTCAACTAAGTCGATATAGTCCTGAGCTTTAAGCTGAACTCGAGACTCGACTTTCTGCGACTTGTCGGCAGATAGGCCATGTTCACGTTTCAGAATGCGGAGCGATCGCATCATCCACTTACGGAAGAACAGCAGGCTGTCGTCTGGGTGCGAACCTTCGTAGAACGAAGTGTTGAAGGCGAAGATTCCGTTGGTTTGAAGCTTCTCTTTGATCTGGTTGATCAAAACCGTCTTTTCCGGAACATAGTGAATCGAGTTGCAGTAAACAACTGCGTCTACCTTGTCTTTAACCGCCCCTGTGAGATTTTGCACCTCAGAGTGGACATACTTGATGGCAACATCCTTACACTCTCCAATTTCTTCCGTAGCTGCTTTAAGCGCAGTTGTGGAGTGGTCGACAGCGTAAATTACCGTGTCCTTAGCCGACTGAAGCCGTTCTAAGATAAGTTTGGTAATTCCGCCGGTACCACACCCTAGGTCGACGATTTTTCGTTGCTTGCCAACTTCGGCAAGATCGAGCAAACGTTCGTTTACCTTGGTGTAAAAAGGTAGGTTGGAGAAGCTTGTGAAGTTG